>TARA_B110000285_G_scaffold235601_1_pt1 | contig 58854 bp, 59 predicted proteins | sample TARA_B110000285 | Tara Oceans TARA_B110000285 (sample SAMEA4397756) | marine metagenome | biome: Polar Biome; feature: [SRF] surface water layer (ENVO:00010504); material: water (ENVO:00002006), including particulate matter (ENVO:01000060) such as... | depth 5 m
AAGAGGTGAAAGAGGTGAAAGAGGTGACAGCGGTTCACAAGGCGAACCAGGAAAGAGTTGTGAAAATGAATGGTGGAGGTACGAAGATGGTGATTTGCACGTAAATGTAAGCAATGCATATTTTTCAAACCTGAGTACGACTGGTGATATTATTGCACATGGGAAAGTAGTTACACATACAAGTTTTGAAATAGCGAGTGATTAATTTTTCCCGAACGGGGTTACTTCTACATAGTCTTCTAAGTGGTCTGCTTTTTTAAACTCATTGGTGGCCTGCTTGATGAAAGCAATGGCTGGATGTTGGGGCTTGTATTCCTCAATTTTTTCTTGTTCTTCAGTGAAAAACTGTTCGGTAATGGAAATGTTTGATTTTCTGTTAATGGCAGACATAATTTATCCTTGTATGTAATGTTATTTATAGGGTATTTTTACTGTTTAGAGTATAAAAGTACATCAACTAGAATTTGAATGTCTGACAAACAATTAGAACTATCTGATGAACAACGAGAAGAAGTGCGTCTAATGCTTTCTAAATTTGGCTCTAAAAAGGCGAAACAAAAAGAAGTAAAGGACCAACAACAACAAGATATAAATGAAATAGATCCTGACCCATTGGAACTTTCGCCACCTGGTTCTACAATAGAATGGGCAGATTTGACCCCTAAAACTCGTCGATATTCATTTGTACGCGAAACAAGAGCTAGGTTTGTACCCTATATTTTGGATATGGTACCTATATCTGTTGAAAATTTGAATGTTTTGATTAAAAAAATTGGTATGGATGTCACGTCTCAAAATAATATGCTTACGGTATGTTCAATAACACAAGCGGACCCTGTTCGCGTATTTCACATTCAAACATGTGAAAAAGATGATGAAATTGTAATTGAAGCTATACGATATATTGTTTAGTACTTTCTTTTGGTATTGGCCATATGTATATGGCTGAAATGAAGTGTATAATGGAAACTGCGATGACAGAAGTGACAGCAAATATCCACCCTATTGGTTTATCGTATTGTGCATACCAATACGGTAATTTGCCTGAAATGGAGCGTCCGCCTGTTCCAACATATATTATGAGAAAGAGATTATATATGATTGTGTATGTGATAGGTTTCCATATGGATTTGAGTCGTATGTGTTTCATTTCTGATACGATGGCAATTGCGTTGAGTCCGTGTGTGACGGTGATAAAAAATACGTTTTTTGGTATTTTTCTATGCATGTAAACGGGTGCAATGACTGTCCAGAAACCTACAAAGACAACGATACATGGTGCAAATATAGTTTCGAATATTTGTTTTTGAATTTGTTGTATCCGTTTATTTTTAATTATAAATAATGAGAAAAAAATAGTTTCTAAAATAAATGTCCACATTGTATAATAAATAAGTATGTATTTTGTTTCAGTGATTGTGTCAAAAATGAGTACAATCGTGAACAAAATGAACCACAATATTCTTTGCATATATAGAAAAAGAATGATATTTAAATAGTTATAAAGTGATATATGTCCATCTGGTATCTTCTACAAATGCACGTAAGGATGTATACGCACCGTTCATTATTTTTTCAACGAGTGGTGGCAGTTCGTTTTGCACGAATGTTGTAAATTTTTCGGGTGGTACTCTGGGCACTTTTGAGTTTAAAAAGAATGACTTTGTGTCCGGTTCTTGATAGAGTGCAAAAAATAATAGTGCATGTTTGGCAACCCTATCGTTACTTTCTTTTGTTTTTTGTAGTATGTTTTTAAGCCGAATTGAATGTTCTGTATAATTTTCCATGACGTTACTAATGATTTTGTTGCACACTTCGTCTAGTGTAGTGGCGTCTGCGTTTACAATGATATGATACATTAGGTCATTTTGTTGACGACGTAGATCAACTTCGTATTGTTCTTTGTATTGATTAGTCATTTATTGTATTTTGTGTGATGTAGGTATGATCGTCAAACGGAAATGGGATTTCTATTTGGGAGTATAAGTCTTGTTTTTAATAGTTCAGTATGCAAAACTTTGAATCGTTTGTTCGTGTGTTTTCATTTTTTGTGAAAAGTCATTATAATCAATTTTATGTTGAACACATTGATAAAGCAATACGAGAAAATCTTATTGATGAAGGTACAACAAAAATGATCGATAATGTCAAAGAATTCCACATGATGCGCCATCAAATGTGTGGTAAAATTTTTTCGTATTTGAAAAATGACGAGCTTTTGAATACTTTGGTTACTGCAAAGGGTTTGGAACAGTTTGATGTTGTACCAAATGAGTCGATATGTGCCATATCTGGTGTCAAACTAAATCCAAATAGTGGCATCTTGTTGTATGTGAATAGTGGCAATTTTGTTTGCATAACTGTGCATAAGCGGTACAAACAAATTTTATATAATTTTTGGTATTTAGTGCATTTTACAGACGAAATAATGATTGATATAAACAGTTGGGTGAAAAAAAATATGTACACTTCTAGTTCTTCTATATTTGAAAAAATTGTTAATCACCAAGATCAATTGTTTATTAAACAGGGATATGTGAAAGTAAAAAATATAAATGAATACATCCAATCTGAAATGTCTCGGTTACCTATAAATCACTGCATTTCACCAGTAGAATGAAATGGGTGTTCGGTTGGCCTTTCTTAATTTTATCTTTATTTTTACCTGAACCGTATAGAGAACAATCACTTGCTGTACAAACAATTATATGTACACTGTTCAAACAAATGTATACTTTTCAACTGCTGACATTTATATTTGTCTTGTCTTATTTTGTTGAATCTAAATTACATAATATACCCTCCGTACAATTATTACATCATATTATTGTTGTTTGTACAGTTGTTGTTCAATACATTGAACCAAAGTATCAATATTTTTGTTGGTGTTTAGTTGGTTGGTCTACACGATGGCTGGGATCTGTGAACATGTACGTCCAACCGTACAGGACATTAATTAAATGTATTATATTATTGGTCGTGTTGAAAGGTAAATGGCGTCCCAATATAAATGTTGAATGGAAAAACGAATTGAAATGGTGTTGGATACTATTTGTCCATGAAATGATGTGCATTTTATTACCTGTCCAAATTCTATATGAGGTCTACTCACGTACTAAACAAAAAAACGTGTTTATTGTTTAAATCATATATGGTGTGAACGGATCTGTACTAGGAATTTACTAGTTAATAATTATGGATTATTCGTCCTATGGGTTATTCAAGCTTTCACGTCAGTCTTCTCCTATAGAAATTTTGGAAAAGTGTAAGCAATATGTCGAAGAATGGACATTGAGTTCGGTGCAGCAAAGATTGTCTTTGCAAATGTCTAGGGAGGAGGCGGCAGTATGTGCTGTTGATGTCTACGAAAAAGGTAAAACATATTTGACTTCTGTTGCGACGATGTTATTAGATCCATCAGCCCGACAATGTTATGATGCATGGTTAGACGTGCGTAAAAATAGATCCCCAGAATTGGCAGCATTAACAAAAGCCAGGTTTCAGTGGTTCAATAGTACATCGAAAAATATACGTTTTTCAAAATTCATGTTGGAATCTTTGGCTAACACAGAGACTGTTAAACCAAACCCCCCACCGTCGAGAAAATTAAGTTCACAACCAGTTTGTCGTCAGTGTCATTGCCACTTTGATTTTGACAAACCATATTTAGTTTTACATTGTGATTGTACGACTCGTGTCGGCCACGTGGAATGCATTCGAGATTTTGCAACACGCGTTAATAATAAATGCCCCGTTTGTCGTCAAAAATTATTAGAAAGGCATCAAATTTCCAAATACTTGTTTTGGAATGTAAAAGAAAAATTTAAATTTATTGCGTAATTGTTTCTATACACTGTTTGTAAATTACGTGTACTTTTCCATTTTTATCTCTCACAGAATAGGCGTTATGTTGTTGACCAATGCATGTTCCTTCGACTACACATCTAAACGTATAAAAGCCACCTAAATTTGCTTGATTGGACATAGAAGCACGTGTCAATAGAGTTATTTGAGTCCCGTCGGTAATTCCGTAATCTGCCAGGATTCCTTCACTGTGTATATGTGGTTCATTTCCCTCATCGTCTGCTAGAGTTTTGGATGGTGTTTGAAAGAAAAATTCAGTTCCTGGTGAAATCCATTGCATATCCACCAATTCTCCAATCAGATGCTGCATCGAACTACAACGAATGGCGGTTTGGTGTTCATCCATGTGGACGATGATTGTTTTCTCATCCGTAATAGACTCATTTACAAATGACGTTAAATATTTGAAACATGTTTCGCTCGGTGCTTTCCTCACGTTTTTCCACTGTGAATACCATTGTAATACTTCCGCGTTACCTGCGGCGCGCTGCTTTCCTTTTTTATCTGTCGGATTTAAGACACGACGAATGTTATTGATGTATTTACCCACCGTTGGCGGTAAATTTGACCACGTATCATGCATTAACGAATATTCTACAAAAGGTGAACCAGCCACTGCTAATAAAGCAATGACCTCACGTTGGTCGTCATAATCTTGTGAACAAAATATGCCAGGACGTGCTTTAAATAGAGATTCTCGATTTATCATCCTTGTAGGAACGTTTTCCAACGAATCAATGCATCGGTATATATCTTTAGAAAACTTGACAGTGACATAATGCCCATCAAACGCAACAATATATCCCACAAATGTAGGATTTGCTTCCACGGCAGGAATAAAATACCCGGAAGGTATTTTTTGTATGTCAATTCGCTGGGCCCATTTGCCTTTGGAATTCAATAGTGCTTTGAGAACTTCAACAGAATAATCTCCTAAATCAGGGTCGTATTTCGGTTCCACATTGTCCGCAAAGGTTGACTCTTGTTGTTCTAAAAGTTTGGCTTGGTTGTCCATTTCAGTCCTAGTTACAATATGTGCTCCGTACATATTTTGTAAACAACGCATACCACATGTGAGATCACCATGTTGTTTTATCACTGTAGATTCCTGCATCGGAAATGTTTGATATGGTTCTAGTTCTTCTTCCTCAGATTCAGATTCGGAATCTTCGTACAATACAAACTGTTTTTTGGCTCCGAGTTCCAAATCCCTTTTTAACCGCGCGAGAATTGCTTCACGGTCTCCCACCATAAACGACATTTTTTAATATGTTAGGTCCCATTTATACGTCCCATTTATAAGCTGTCATACCTTTGCCCAATGTACGTTGTTGAGCAACATCAGGGGGGTCAAACATTAATCGACACAACCGGCCAAAATCCATCGAACCATATAATATACCTCGATAATCACGTCTTACGATAAGCAACCATAATTGGAATGCTTCACTAAACTTTCCATTTGGCACAAGGTTCACCAACCCTTTATGCATAACATCGTAGCGTCTACGTCGTTCAATGACAATGGGTATTGTCATATGTGGTATTTTTGCCCTATGAGTCCATGATTTTTCAGAAGAACAGAAAAAAAAGTCCTTAAATGATACTGAATACGTCGACATGAAATGTGCATGGACCATTTGCAAATACAATCCGTCATTGATATCAGTATGAAGAAACAATTCTTCAGGTTTTCCATAGGAAGTAAGATGGTTTAAAACATCCAGAATTGCCAGTGGTCGGTTTTCGGCAACCGCTTGGTAAGCAGAAACGCGCGAACCACGTGCATTATACGACGCACGAACACCATCCGACAAGCGACCGAGATTTTCCCAGGTCAAATCCTGGACACGATCTCTAAATTTCCGAATCTTCAAATGGCGAGTTTCGGTTCTTACAAAATCTTCCCAACGTGTCTCTGGCATATCGGTCACTGCAGGAACCGTGTCCCACATTGTGTATTGTGCAAACGAACGGCGAATGGTAATAAAACGCACATATAATTGATAGACTAGCGCTGGGTGAATCTGAAACTCATTTTCTCCAATTCGCAATCGGTGTTTGCGAATATCAAAATGCTCTACTCCCGCTGTATGCGCAACAAACCATGCTGCGCGAAATTCAAGCGCGTCCAAATAGACAAATATATGGTGATCTAATGTTTTAAATTCATACCATTTCAATTCGAGTGCATCTAATGCATTTAAAATATCTGAAATTGTGAACGTGGCAGTATCGTACGACATGTGAGTTCGTAAACAATATTTTTTCATCCAAATACGTGTATCCATTGGTATAACTGTACAGCCAGGCTTAGACGCCAGCCATCTACACATCGAAATGCAAGTATATATGAACATGCCTTCACACCAACCCTTCAATTGCCCAGGAATCCTGTCAAACAACGAATTCCAATTTTCAAATGTATATATTTCCAATTTATTGGCTAAACGCATGTATGGCACATCGTCGTTTTCATCTAGAATCATGGAACCGTCGGCATGGGATAATAAAATGTCGTAAGTATCAAGTAAATATAAAAACAAATCGGCTTTCGAAACATCCGAATCTAGAGAATAATTCATACATTCTGTTAACGTATGACATCGGAAAATACTCTTATAATTTGAACTATACATTTTATTAAATATTTTATAAAATATATTGTATCTTATATACGTTTAACGACCCGATGAACCAAATCCACCAAAATTACGTTCCGTTATGTTTAAAGAGGAAGTACGGTAAATATTTGGCGCAGAATATTGCTGTATTATCATTTGAGCAATACAGTCACCTGCTTTAATATGATAATGTTGTAGGCTAAAATTAAACAATTTAACTTTAATTGGGCCTCGGTAATCTTCGTCGATAATACCACCAAAAGGCACAATACCGTGCAGCATACCTAGATCGTTGTTACCCTCAATTTTACCATAGTGTTGAATGGGCATTTGAACAGCCAATTGCGTGTCGATAATAACGGAGTCATTTGCAGGGATAAATACTGCGCTAGGTGAAAATAAATCGTGCCCCGCCGCGCCGGCTGTACTACGCCGTGGTGTACAACCCTCTGGAGCAACAATGCGCATCCCTCCGTGCATAATTTGACCCAGACCATGCGTTTCAATCGGTAATGGTCGCCGCATTTTTAACAGGTCTTTTGGCAAGACCGTAGGTGACAAATAATGTTCAGGATGTTGTTTCATCAATATTACTCAAATCTCAAAGTTTAAATACTTTTTCATATATTCTCTACTTTATCTTTTTAACAATAATTTTTTTCTTTTCAACGGTGCCGCAATACGTAAACAGTGTATTCTCAATATTTTATGGGGAAAATCAAATTCAATATTTGTACAAAAGGAACGACAGTCGTGCATGACCGTTTCCAAAGATTCCAAACTCATATTGTCAACAATGTGTGCATCCAACATATACATTTCTGGCGTAGATGTATCTATGCGCACTTCAAATTGACATTCGATTTCAGGCATCGCATTTAAACGCAATAGTAATTGCTTCAAACATTTTTTATCCTTCTCATCCACAGAACCGAGGTCACAAGATGTCACGACAGACTCTTTGGGCCTTTTTCTCTTCTTTTTACTTTCTGGTCTCTTTCCATATCGCCATATATCAATTCGTACACTCTCTTCCGCTGTCGAAATACGTATAGCGCGAATATGATCATTCGTATCCCGAATGTTTTTAAAGTCTTCAATCGTCATCGAAGGCATTCCTCGAATCGCAATAATGTATCGCGTCGGGAATTTAGTATTCGTTGACAACACGAGACCCGATTTGACTGCACCATTTATAGACGAAATATAATGCAACGTCTTTTCTATAAATGCATTCTCATTTGTTTGGAGAGCAACAGGTCTTTTTACTCGAACCACGGATATCTCTCTGGATTGATTAGATGTAGCTGATGAAAGGAGTAACTTGCTACTGCTATTACTACCGAACGTATCATCCATACTTTGTTACTACGTGAAGGCCTTCTTTTATACTCAATATTAATATCAATATTTCCAGAAGAAGTGTCAAGTCTTGTCTTTATTCCCGATGCACCATTTCTTTTTGCTATCTGTTTCCATTCGTCAATATCTTCATCGTCAAACGAATCCACAAATGTCAGGCGTAATTTTAATCCCGTTGTATAGTTCAAAATACCGACGTACGCAACGTCAAGGTCTACATTGTTTTCAGCAAAATTAGACTCGTACAAACCTTCCATGATATTTTGGGCACTTTGTTGAATGTGCCCCGCTAAATATGGATTCGAAACTTCCATTGTACATTCGACAAAGATAACTATATACCCCATAGCATTAAATAAAACATGTTGGGAATATGCGTACAACAGAATTCAAAAGATAATCTCTCACACAAAATGGATTTCGATTCATGGACAGTCAAACAAAAAGTACATGGATTTTTACTAACATTAAATGCTTTTGAAAAATTAATCATCCACTTTTGCCAAATCGCACCAAAACAAAAAAATCCAAAAATCGAGGAGTTTAAAAAAGCACTACAAACATTTCACAATCTATATTATCACGAATTCTTATATCATAATACACATAGAACACCTCAGTGTACAGATTTCATCAAATCATTGCTAGAATTCGAACAAATCAAAAAACCCAAAAAATCAGAATACATGGAATTATTTGAAAAATTACAATTGTTTCAAAAAAAAGAACTACCAGGTGGACACTACAACAATATACCATTCATGTTTACAGACAAAGCCATCAAAAAGTGGTTCCATGATGAAGTCGGCAATACAAAGGCCAAAGTCCCAAAGTATGTATTGTACGAAAATGGAATATGGACTGGTCATACCAATTGTCCGGCTAATTACAAAGACAAACCCGACGAACATCTATTGCACATTGAATTGAACGAAAAACATAAAAAAACACTTTTGAAATTAAAAGAACATAACATTCAAATGCATAAAGATTTATTTACACATATGGAAGACGAAGACCCATACAAATCAATTCAAATGGATCACCTGCAACGTTCACACGAACATGTACATGATTTGAACGAAAAATACGTTCAATTGAAACACAACTACGACCAATTGTATGAACAAAACCGCGAACTAGAACACATGTTTGCACTCAATCAACAAGTAAATCACCACCAATTTGACGAAATAAATAGACTGAAATACGCATTGGAAATGAAGAGCCGTGAGTTATCGTACAAAGACAACCAATTATATTATTTTAATACAAAAAGAGTAAGATATGTATAATAGTTTCTATTCCTAGTTTTTTTATTCAGATATTTGTTCAGGTATTTGTTCAGGTATTTGTTCAGGTATATATTCAGGTATATATTCAGGCGGTTTACATTTACAACATTTCAAAGCTATGCTTGCCCATTTACCCCACTCTCCTTTGTAGGGATTTGTTAAAAACTTTTCATTAAAAAAAGCATTTAAGACAAAGGATTTGTCATGAATCATTTGGAATTGCGCTGCTGCTAACAAGACAGAGAATACCAATTTTCCAAATGCATAAATGTCCATACGTTTGGATTTTATTGTATATGAACATTTCCAACTGTCGACGACCAATTTATCAACCATATAATTGACCGTTCCACAATATTGAAAATTTTCTAATGGTGATGAAAAATCCCAGTCAATTAACTTTGGGGTTCCTTTATGAAATATGACGTTTTCAGGTTTGATATCTCGATGGGCAATTCCATGAGAATGGAGAAAGTGTATGGCTTCACGAATATGGACAAGGTGATTCTGCATACATTTCCACTTAAAAGGTTTGCGCATGTAATCAAACAAATCAGGACCAGCGTAATCCATACATATAAGTGTGGTCAACGGACCCGGCCGCATAACATCGATAGGTTGTAATATGAAGTCGGATTTTGGTAAATTCATAATTCTAAAATGTCTTAGTTCAATATCGATTGAATTGACTTGTTCGATTTCAGTTCTCTTTTTCCATAACCGACGTTTTTTATCAATGAAAAACGCACTACCTTCCGAACCCTTAACACCAGACAATTTTTTCATTTTTATTGAATCTTTTTTCGTCATTAATGTCTGAGTACATCCCATCTCGAGTGGATTCAAATGTGGTTTATACTATAGTTCTACTGTTACGATTTTGTTGATGTATTTAAAGTAAATTTGTTTTTTTGAATAATGCGCATCATTGCAATATTTTATTTTGATCAGCATGCGTACAAGTATGTCCAAGACCTGAGTTTTGTCTCATCTTTGAATCGCAATTCGGTCTCCGAATTGATGCATGAATTTGTAAAAAGCACAGAAAAAACAATACGTGACCATTGTAAAATATTCGAATATACACGGTGGCAACTCGTATGCCACCGTGTTCATGAAGATAATGCTGTCATGGTTACAGATAATGAATATCCAACAAATGTTTCGTTCGAATTACTCCGAAAAGTACAAGAATCTCCTGACATAATGACAAATATATTGTCAAATTGTCAAGACCCACGGACTGTAAGTAATGTGTACAGGGTGAGAGTAGATGAGATGCTGGTTATTATACATGAAAAAAATGAAGAAACAATCAATTGTGCAGTTGATGAGATCGTTGAAAAATCGGAAAACTTATCAAATCAAGCACGAACGTTTTACAAAGTGGTGAAAAAACACAATCAATGTTGTATTATATAATAATTATTTATAAACTGCGCTTTTGACAACTTCCTTTACTTCTTTTGCTTTTTTAAAAAACCATGATATAATGGAATTATCAGATGTAATTTCGACAGAACTTCGTATAGGCATAGGTCGTGGCTTTCGTGGCGGTGGGTCAATAAACATGTTGTTATCGCTAAATTATACTTTTATAGTCTTAACAGCAAAACCCGACACATGCATTGCAATATATTTCTAAACAATTTGTGCATTTGACCAAGTGTTCAAGGCAGACATCTTTCTCACAAAGAGGACAATGTTCCATATGGTTCGGATTTCTTAAAGCGTCACACCTTGGACAGTCTAACACATTGTACAAAGATTGGACGTAGGGTTTCCATGGTCCACATACATTTTCCGAAGTTTGTTTGGAAAATGTATTTACTTGTCGAATTTGTGTGATGTCCTTTGGCAAAAGGTATTGTGTCAGAATTGTGAGTACCGATGTTTTTGGCCCAAATGAAGTATTCATGTACTTCTTTTTTGTACTATTTCAAATAAACCTACACATATGTTGATCTTGTATAAAATCCGTATTTATAAAATTAGATCGTGTATAAGCTTTTTATCTTAAATTGTATAATGAATCAGTTAGAGGAACAACTTGCGAAGCATTGGCGTGCAACAAATTCGGGATGGACTTACAAAAAGGATCATACATGTTGTATGGAAACGTGTAATATACAACATGTGATTGGTGGTGTCTGGAAAGGTAATAATGAAACTCACGTGTGTGTTAGGTCGATGTGTAAAAACCATCCAAAGTGGGCAAATAACGGAACGTTGAAACAACAAGTACGTAATTTGTACATGTGTTGTCGCACAGGTCAGTCTCATTGGTGCGACGAGCAATGCACTTGTACGTCTGTGGACGAAGACGGTGGACATGTTTGTAGAATTTCTGGTATTCGATATGATTCCATTAAATCTGATACGTGGTTTCATGGACATCGTGTGACGGCAACACATCAAGAAAATAAAGATCCATTGAAATTAGTCCGTAACACTGATTTCAAAATGAATGATAAATCGTCGGATACTATTCGTGAACAACAACATCAATACATATCGAAAGCCCAAGTATCTGCAATTCTATTTTCAAACGAAAGATTATTTATGGAACAACGCAAATACGTAGAGATGAAAAACGAAGCCGAAAAGGTGGTACAGAAATACATCAAAACATGTGAAAAGAAAAACCACAAGGTTATTTTTACAAATATTGTACAATTATACATCAATCAAATGAACCGAAGACATATATTTAGGAATCTATTACCTACAGACAGAACTGTAGGTGATGTCATTGAACATTATGCTCGGTTGACTTGTAATTATTGGACTTTAATAACACAACAGTTTCCACTCGGTATTCAAACACCTGCACTGTTTCCAATTAAAATATTTGTTGTGAGTATTTTATATATCATGAAAGGTGGGTTATTTCTCGGTGGAATACAAGTAATTCCGAAAGACAAGTATCTAAGTTCTATTTTACCAGAAGCAAACACATTAGATTCTTACGGGATAAATAAACCATCTTTCACGGCGTGCAAAAATAATATTTTAAAGGCTTATCGTGACGCGAGTGAACAGTACAATATGCCACCACAAAGAATGTTACTCTAGTAGATCAAATTCGTGTAGTGCACCTCTTAAACTTTTTGTCTTTGTTAAATTTTGTGGCAAGTGACCATTTTGTAAAACGCCAGACCTTAGTAGTATAGTAAACCACTTTCGCATTGAATCTTCATCGTCCAAATTAACATTTTCGTATTTTTTGTGAATTTGAGCCAAAATTTCTTGTTCTGAACCGAACGATACAGTTCTTTTGCGTTTTCTTGATGGTTCTTGTGGTTGGCGATGAACGATGCTTAGTTGGTAATCAGTAACTTTTTTTCGACAAAATGGACACGTCATGTTTGTTTCCACGAGTGAATCCGTCCAACATTTCAAACATGCTGACGATGTGCCACAATGTCCGAGAACAATCGCGTCTTCCGCCAAACAAATATCGCAACATTCGTGACCCTTTTTAATCTCCCAACATTGGTTTTCTTGGATGAATTTTACCATTTCAGAAAAATTCATGAGAACTCCTTGAGGTACTCGTAGTCCGGTCACCAATGTCTTCCGAATGGACTTTGGAAGACGTTTTGGTCGTAGGGTTTCGATGGTTGACTGGCGAATTTCACATTCTTTGTATTTGTTGAGTAGCGTTGGTAATAATGTTTGAATTCGAGTTTGAACTTGTGCTCCAATATTATTTACAGCATGAATCAGCTGTGTTATATCTTCTCTGTACTGAAGAGGTATGTGTTCTTCCAAAGCAGCCTCAGGATTCACCATAAGTTGTATCAGAAACATACGTGGGTCTAACACGTATTTTTTCACTTCTTCCATAAGTGCATTCATCCGTGAACGACTGTAATTGTCTTCAATCGATGATAATATCATTTCATATCGTTTGGGTCGAATCAACACTGGTGGTGAACCGGATTCTCCACCACCGCTACTAAAAAACAACACATAATCGTGTCCTCTGATTGTAATATTGACCATTTGACATCCAGATTTGCGTGCCTTTTCTATTTTGCGATTTGTAGAAGGGTCAAACGGTTTCCAGTCATTTTTTTCCTGCGTGTAAAAGTTTTCTGCTACTGTAATGGACAAAGGAATTTTATCGTTGGCGTTCAAAAAGTCTGTAAATTGAAAGGGTCCATGTTCAGTAGCATCGTACGTAGGATCAAATGATTCGAACATTTCAACTAGTTCGTTGTTGCTGTGTTCTTTAGCGGTTTTATACACTGCTTTTCGCATTCGTTCCCATCGCATAGGACCTTTAAATTCCCAGTAAAAACGTGTTTGTGTTAGTTCTTTAACTTGTGGTTTTGTCAAATCAGTCTGAACCCAATTGGTTTCCTGTAAAACACCATCTATTTTTTCATAGATTCTGCCTTTTTCAGCCACCCATTGTTCCGTGCCTACTTCAACGACTTTCCTTTTAATGAAAGGCTTTCCATTGCGGAATAACGAAGTAGTGACATCATACGGAACAAATTTGTCATCGATTGCATACACAGGATTATCAGATTTAAGTGGTCCGAGTCTGATCTTTATATTGTATTTTTCATCATCATCATGAATAGAAAAATATAGTTTGTCAGGATGACCAACGATCGTACCAATGTCATTAATCAGACGAATCGGTTTCAAACTGGGTTCTGCGTCTAATTTACGCAGTATTTTTTGATTTTCTTCGGTGCAATTAATCCATCTACCACAAAAGAACCATTGCCATTTACGCATTGTTGTTTTAAAAAAAAATAGAAGTTAAATACTTGTTTTTGAATAGAACTACAAAAATACAAATTTACCATTCTTTTACAACAAATTGTCTAAATCTATTTTTAAGCACGTTCTCGTCGATTGTTTTTTGGGCAGCGGCCATCTCTTTTCGTGCCGCTGCGAGTTTGGACTCACCATCCTGTTCGGCGGCCAACATTTTATTCCAGCGTTGAATCTGGAAACCCGTCAAAAATTCCAACGTGTCCATGGGTTTTCGACACAGTGGACAACTATTGGTACTCTGGAGGTGCGTGCGCAACATGGTCGCCTCGAATAGTCTTCGACAGGCCAGACATCGGACGGGCACCTTGATGGGCGTTTTGAAAGAAATCGGGCCTTGAGTGTTGACGCCCGATTCACCAACAAAACGACGTTTAAAGACGATAAACCTTTTGCGTGTAACAATACCCTGTGTGCGTTTGTCCGTCAATAGTAGACGTGCCGCTTTCATACTGAGCGAGTTGGCATTCGCTGAAAACGCTTCCATGAATGCCGTATTGCCGTGCCGGTTCTTATGATTCACGTCCAATTCTGGATATTTCAATAGTTTCTTTACGATATCATGATTTCCCTTGTACACCGCCCACGCCAGACCAGTGTCGTGCTCTTTGTCCACCGAATTGAGCAGCCCGGGATGCGCATTTAATATATGGTCTATTAATTCGGTTCTTTGTTTTTGACATGCTATTACGAATATATTTGTATCTACGGTTCCATTCGCATCTATGACGTTTGCCCCTGCCGCAATAGCCTCCTCGTATTGTTTAACGGTTTTCGCGCTGAACAACTTATCAAACACCCACTTATAGTACCCCTGTTTGAAAATGTTCAAAACAGGTTTCTCTGTCACTTCAATGTTTAACGTCACATCCTCCGTCCCTGAGTGGGGCTCACTCAAACGAATATTTCTTTTTGTATATTTTCCCTCTTTCACCTTTACGTCATAATCACCAAAATCAATTTTTATTTTTGTTATATCAGGGGGGTACCAGTTGTTTCCCATGTTCCAGTCTTCAGCTTGTTCTTTAGTGTCAATATAGTGTAAAGCGTCGTCTGGGGTGAAGTCGCCGTATTCGCCGCCGAATTCGTAATAAAATGTCTTATCGCCCAGTTTCACATAGCCTGACGAAATTGGGTAATCTACTTCAATGTCCCACTCCTCAAAAAGGTGTGACTCCGAAACTGGAAAAGTCACTGGGCCCGAATAATGAAAAAGCTTAAACACCAGTTCCTTAGTCACGACATCTCTGATGCTTAAATCTTGCTCAATCATCAAATTGTTTCGGCGAAATACTGCTGCGACGTCCGAATATGATTTCATAGTCGAGAAGACCGCCCTTATTTCGTCAACCCTTTCTTCTTTGGAGAGTATTTTTTCAATATCATCGGGTTCAAATTCGTGTTTCTCGGCGCCTGTTTCGTCCCAAGTGCCCATAACAGTGCCATCCTCTTTGATTTCAGTAATAGTGCCGTCCATATCTTCGCCGTTTTCCTCGTAATCATCGGCGGCCTCTCCAACATAACGTACCGCGTCGCCCACCTTTAGGGGTCTACCCTTTGAATCCACTACCTCTACCTTTTCTTGTGTTAGATCAATTAATGTGCCGGCAGCAGCAGCGGCGGCTTGACGCTCGTCAATTTGCTCCTCGGTTGATTTTGTGCCCGTGACGACCACCTCGGACTTGTTTTTGCGATACCGTTCTTGCAAACTTTTTTGAAATGCCTTTGTATTTTCGTCGGCGGGATGTTTGAGAATTATCAGATATTCTTTTGCCACTGTTTTCCATTGGATACGTTTCCAACCATGGGTTTTTTTAGAATCTTCAACAAATTTTTTAAATGTGTCGGTATCCATATTTATAAAATATACATTCTTTATATAGAGTTATTTTTTATAGAGTTATTTTTTTTGACTTGTTTTACATATTCAAGTTACCTCCATTTTACTATAATAGTTTTATCTTGTCGGACAGCTTTCAATTCCATTCCTTGTGGATTTTTCGGCAATTTAACTTGACCGTTGTTTGAACCATAACCTTCTGCGGGTTCAATTCCCAAGAATTCTACATTGGCTTCGGAAGTTCTTTGCGTTTCACCATGAGTATCCTTATAAATTATTTCATCATTTTTGCGAAACCATGTCACAACATGTATTTTTTCTTGTCCATCGTTCGTTAAATAGGATACTTCAGCGTCAAGTTCTGGTGGAACGTGTATTTGACGAATTTTACATCGCCGTAAAATACCTTGGTTTTGGTCGAATCCTTTTCGCATGATGAACGGAAATTCTTTGTTCATGAAGGGTAACAGTGCTGACAGGGATGCCAATTCTGTGGTATCTCTGTGGTCCCACGCTTTATTCGAGGTGTTGTGGTCACATGGCTGACAACCGCGGACGCTAGGAGGTGCGTCTATGCACCCTTTTCCTATATACATACGCTGAATATCAATATTTACAGCACAGCGGACGGGGTACATTTTTTTACCGCAGCACGACCACACTCCGTCTTCTTGTACAAATCCGGGATGTTGTTGACATTCTAACGACCCCATGGATTCTAGCAAATTGTATGCTTTTTTGCACGTGTAACAAATCCATGGTCTTGTTGCTTTTCTAAAAGCACTTTCAACTTCTTCTCGATCCGAGTACAGCGTTACAGGTGGTATACGTACTCCGGGTCTCGCCATTTTACACTACAAAAACACATATTTATATACTATGAAATGGACACATTTGTTCGTAGAAATGGCATTACTTCATTGTCCAACAATATAATTGCTTCCGAAAAATCAATACCCATCTTGGTTACCAAAGATTGTTTAATTTATGACAAAAAATTAGAAACAGGAGATATATTTATAGAACCCGGTGTCATCGTCCAACAAAAAGACGGAAAAATAAATGGATTTAGACCAAATGCATTCAAAATGTTTTCTTTCAAATGCGAATCCATACTGACACATTTTACAATGGATTCAAACAAACTTTTCGGATTGGATCAAGAGTGTACTGCACATATATTTTACACGAATGGCACAACTCCAGAAATGCACAATTTAAAACACAAAGTATTAAATTGGTGTATTATACCAAAGACTCGAATCATCATATCATGGAATTTACTAACAATGCGCGCGTATAATCCAGACAACAATACCAATAAATTATTAAACGAACATCGTGCTAGAATAACATGTGGTTCTGCAGTTGCAAATATTTTCGCAACAGGAGATTCCGCAGGAACTCTGTGTATATGGTATGTCGCTGGATTTAAATGTCATCATAAAATAAAAACTTGCTCAGAAGCGATTGTACAGATCATTATTTACGCTTCGCAAGTATATGTACGCACAAACTATAGGGTATTTTGTTTCGATAGTCAAACGGGAAAAAAACAATTGGAAATAACAATCATTTCCAATTCAATTCATCGTACGAATATTGGATTATTTATATCTTCACCCGGGTGTCTTCGAGTATTCAGAGACGCACAACAAATCATAAAATTCAAACATAATGTAACACGATTTATCACATCCACACAAACAAGATTTTGGTCTATTCACGAGAGAAGGATTCAAGAGCTCGACGTTAACAGACATATACTCGAATGGCCAATTGATTGCATCAATTGGATACAAAACCCCACATTTCCATTTCACAAAACATGGCCTACAAATCGTTACATGGATGTCTTCGCAATGTCAGTAGACGAATGGATGCCAAAAATTGTTGAAATTTGGGACCCACCAAGGCAATGGTTTCGACACACAGCGTTATTAGATGCCATTTGGAATTGGTCCGTAGTTCATAACATTGATTTGGCTAATAAATGGATGTTTTTACCAAAAGAAAAACTATTATTGTGGTACATGATGTGCGTGGATCAATTAAAAGTCAACGTCACTTCTTACGAATATACAAGTAATACGGTCGAATTACTCTCCCACACTGTGTGCAATATTGATATTAAAGAGAAGAAAATACTCGACTGGTGCTGGTTTCACCATGATAAATTGAAAATGAAACCCATTTTAATGCAATTGTCTGAACAAGATGATGAAGAAACTCTAATCAATATCATAAACAAAAATAAACCATCGCCTGACGCAATATTATGTTTAACCACATTGTCAGTTCGTCTATGGCTTATACGAGGATATGTGTCTGTTTTTATAAGAATGCTTCGCGCATATCACAATGCGTATCCATATGGACCGACACATGAAACGCGCAAAGCGTTCGAATTAATCGTATCGCATTTATTTACAGTCGTAGAACCATCCACCTGTAATATTCCATTACGAGAAAGTGGACATTGGAAACCAAAAGAAAGATTTATGCCCAGTGACAAAGGCAAATTTATCAAAACAGGTTCTGACGAAGGATTCATTACAAACGTCGTTCCAAAACAGGATGGGACGCGCGAAGTCACGTGGAAGCCGTTGGCAAGAGAAGTCATTTTAAAAGAAAGAAACGTGAAAGTTTGGGAATATATACACCCCGAAGGTCCGTACACAGCACTGGATTGTGCTTTAACCATGGTAAATGGTTGGGAAAAAAAGGAATCCGTCAGACAATTCAATTGGTTTTCTTCAGAAATTGGCGCATGTTTAGCTGAATCAAAATTGATTAATGTTTTTGATAAACCCATGCGCGTTCTTTCAGCGTCATGGGACAAACGAGGGGCCTCCATACTAACAACAACCCAAATGGAGATATACGAAGAAGAACACGTTTTTATTGAAATTGAAAGTCCAGCATGGTCTTACACCAAAGAAAACATGTACCATATTGCACCATTAAAACTTAAAATATGCAATAACATTTCAATGATGACAAAACCATTGCCACTGAAAAACATAGATGGCATATTAAGCTGTTGTACGTATAAAACAGTTATAACTGAACATATTTGGTCAATGGAAAATATAATTACGACGATGACAAGTGAATTCGAGTATTTTATAGTTGGATTTCAAAATGGTACCATATTTGAATACGAAAATCTGTCGTCTTTTTCAAAACCCATGCGATTTTTTCACGGACACGTCTCAAAAATCATGTCCTTACATATTTTAGACGAATATCTCGTTTCAATGTCGGAAGAAAAAATCTGCGTATGGTGTCTCAAAACAGGCATTTTATATTTTTCATTCGAAAGCGACATCGATTTTGTGTCGGTCGTTCCCATTGATTTCTCACAAATATGGGTTATCGAACGCGAAGATTGCATAACAGCCACTTTATGGGATTTGGAATTGAAAACAAACATGAACAAACTAACATTACCCTCGGACGGACGTTCATTTAATGCATTCAAAATATTAAACATGCCCACACTTATTACGGATTCTGACATTATAGTATGGACAAATGAAGACCTTACATTTAAATACAACACAAATGTGTCAGGAAACACAACATGTGTTGTCCCAACATCCCACGGTGTGTGTGGTGGGACTTCGAAAGGCGAACTATTTTCATTCGATTTGAAAAAGAAAGAAATGCAAATATCGACTATTGCATCGTCTATCACTGCAATAGCTGACATACCGAATACAGATTTCATTATTTGTGGTTCACATACAGGTCAACTAACGTTATTCAATACGGAACAAAATGCATTGGATTCATGTGTACATATTTCTAATGAACCAATTTTACACATTCATGTCGAAAACATGTTTGTGATTGTCACCTATCACTCCAGTGTCCGTCTTTTGTCTGTAGTTCCAGAACGTTGTTCACTTTCGTGTCATGCGATCTACAGCATGATGCAATGGTCACCACAATGGAAAATACGTCTCATGCAACATGTCAAACAACACATACAACCAGCCGCCTTCTCCTGTATAAACAGGAAAAAATCAATGATGGTAGCGTTGGATTTAATTGATATGTGCACAGAAGAGTATGCAGATCGGACTTTGTGGTGCGCAGAAGAAGTTTGTGACCTATTATTAGACATACCGTTAGACGCGTCGCGTAACATTATAAAAAGACTGGTTTCGTTTCAAGGGCCGAGAATTGATTGTGTCATTTGTGGCGACGACGAGAAAAAAGATACGGTTTCGTATTTACCAGCGTGTCATCATCGTTTTCACACAGGGTGTATTGCTGAACATATACGAAAAACACCTGAATACCACAACGAGATGCAATATGAATATGCCCTCTCCGTTGAACTTAAATGTCCAATATGTAGAGATAAATTTAAGTCCGAAGATGTGAAATTAGATAATATATTGAATTGCACATAACACAAAATAAACTTGTATAACGATGTTTAATAATAACCACTCTATTTATTTCCCCACTTTTCAGAATAATTATTCCATTTGTTGAATTGATTATTCTTATCAGAATTCATAATATACCACGTGTGTCGTCATGTCTTGAAACAATAGGAATGAATTAGAAGAGTTGGAAGCACTGTTTCAATTTGGATTTGTAATTATAACTATAAACAATTACCACGAAAAAACAAAATGCATTGGCTTTCTGTTTTATTGTACATGTTTAGTTCATTTATGATTATAATATTCAACAAAATCATTTTGACGCAATATCATTTTCCATCCGTGCCATTTTTAATGCTATGTCAATCGATAGTTTCGAGCGTCTTTTTTTGGGCAAAATTAAAACAAAAAGCCAATCGTGAATTGGTCCTCGTGTGTCTTTTAAATGTAGCAAACATATTTTTTGGTCTCAATGCCGCGGGGACTTTAAATATCGCCATGTTTACAGCTTTGCGAAGAATCTCAATCATGATGACGCTCATCGCACAGTGGTGGTTTCTTAGTCAAACATCTTCCAAACCAGTCATCATAACCGTCGGCGTCATGGTGTTTGGTTCATTCGTGGCGGCGTCGGACGACCTTACGTTCGATTTACTGGGATACACCTTTGCTATGGTGAATAATATTCTAACAGCAGCCGCACAAATTGCCTCGAAATACGCCTTCGACAAAGGTTGGGAGAAGGAAACGATTTTGTTCTATTCATCACTTACATCGGTCGTATTATCGGGCATTAAATGCTATGATTTCGATTTGACTACTTTTCACGATTGGGATCAAACAGGATTTCAATTTGCGTTTGTATTTTCAATTGTACTCGGGATCATGTTAAATTTTGGAGCATCGTGGGTCATCGAAAAGAATGACGCGTTGACACTGGCAGTCGCTGGAAGCACAAAATCAGCAGTTATGGGCCTCATGGTGTGTTTTGGTCTATTTGACCTGACGTACGTTTTCACCTGGGTGAATTTTATCGGATTGCAAATATCTACGATTGGGTCCTTTGTCTATGTTTATTACACTAAGAAAAAACCCAAATATACACCACTACCGACAAAAGAAGAAAACACAATACATACAAAAGAAGAACAAATGACACCCGTTTAATTATAGTTACCATTAACATTTATTGTACCCGCTTCTCTCACATTTTTTGTTCTTGAAACTTTTTTCGTTTGTTTACCGCGTGTGTAATGTGAATCCTTTCGTCCGTGATTAGAAATGCGCCGATATTCACCGCCCTCGCGTATCCACAGCATATTGTTATTTCCAATATGATAACATTCTTCGTTTCGGACAATCTCTGTTAGGGCATTGTCAGTTCTTTTGTCACTTCCTTTGGCAGGCTCCGAAGCACCAGTTCCACTATGACGGCAACGGCTAATACCCCATAATATACCAATCGTGCCTAAAATCAATTCGCGCGCCCACCCATGCAACAAATCGTTCAAAAAATTCATTCCCTCTTCCTTGCCACGATTCTTGGCATCCAATTCGCGCAAATCCTTCTGAATAAAGGAGACAAATATTTCTGACATCGTACTATATTTGCGTGATTCCGCGTCATAGAACGCATTTTGTGCCGCGGAATCGTATATGGAAAACAACAACGTCACGTCACGTACAATTTTATCTGTACGGTCAGACTGTAACGATTGCGCCAACAATGCATTTATTTTATTTCGGTGTCGTTCATTATTCGTTTTTAACAACTGTTCGTTCAAAAATTGCTGGTAATGTTGCACAACAACGAGTGCTTGTGTGTTGGTACCATGCAATGTTGCCGAAAGTTGTCCTGTTTCGCCCAAATTTTGAACACGTCGCCCAATGGCTTTTCCCGAAACCGAAGCATCAATGATGGCCGCTTTGTGGAAATCCGTGGAGCGACGCACGTATTTTTTGGTAATGTCGCGAATAAAAAGTTCGATGTTTTCACCAATCAACGATGGTGCATTATTATTATACCAACCGATGGGGTTCTTTTGTATTTCACGAACCCATTGTTTGACATCCGCCTTGGAATATGGGATGTCAGCAACTTCCGACAATTCTCGAACAATCTTACTAGCACGAGCCAGTTGTATTTTCTCAGTTTGGTCGTTTAATGTAGCGTTCACAAATCGAAAATCAGCACGTAACGCATGTAACGCCAAATCATGTATAACAGGCGTTAAAATGGGCTTCATATACGTGCGCTTAATATCGCCGTCATTCGCGCCGTCCAATGGAGCGTCTACCAAGTCGTACACTTGTGATAATAAATCGCGACATTCTGCGGTGGCACGATCAACACGTTGTTGGTCCGTCGACAATGTTCCAAACGCCGCTTGCAACCATTTGTCCATTTCTAAAAATGATTGTATTGGCAGACGTTTTTCTCGTTGTTCTACTAGCTTTTTAGATAACAGTTTTCGTTTATTAGTTCTTGGCGGCAGTTTTGGAGGTTTCGACTGGTCAACCATTGGCAAAGCACCTTCTTGCCGCATTTCAGCAATCACGAGATCCTCCATACTATGGCTTTCGACTGTGGAAACGCCCCATGCAGCAAATATAAACGCTACCATAAGCACAACTTGGCGTGTAGAAAGGCGGCCAGTTGCACGATTATTGTTTATCCACTGGATAGCGCGTCCACGAACAACTGGGTGCCCTTTGTAGTGTTTCCATTCGTTCAATGGGTCAACCATACTATTGATGTGTCGCACTGTTTTGAATACGTTTTTCTGAGAAGGTTTTCTTGGTCTTGGTAAGGGTTTTCTTTGCATTGATCTTTTATGAATATGTTTTTCTCTTTTTTGAAATTTCTTGGAGTGACCTTTTCGAGGTTCTACTGCGGAAAATTCTTGTGTCATTTATTCCAATAAATCTGTCTTTATATAAGTACATATTACCAAAAGACAAATACAAAAGAATCATTATTTTTTAAATAAAAAAGTCTTTCTACAAGCAGGAGCAGCACGAATACAATCGTCGTTCGCCGAACCAACCTCGTAGACAATACACTTTTTTTTTGCACGCGTCACTGCTGTATAAAACCGCTCGCGTTTATCACCCCATGTAGAAACTGATTTCACAATGACAAAATCATACTCTGAACCTTGGGCTTTGTTTACTGTCAACGCATAGGCTGGTCTCAAATATTCGTTGTAATCGATAGGTCCTTGATATTCCACCTCGACGTCGGAAAATCGAACCCAAATAGATGTCGTTGTGATTTTATTTTGTTTTGAAGGTACGTTCTTTATTTTATAAATAGTGCCGATATCACCATTCGCAACTTGGAGGATTGTTTCCGTTCGGTTAGTACCTAAAATAGGCTTGACAATATATTTATTGGTCACATTGATTACCGAATCGTTCATGGCAAAACGCCAATTCGGATAACGAAATGTCGCAGACGTAGAAATATATTCCAAATTTATTGGAGCAGAAGTTACTCTGCTCATTGGCGGATTAAACTTTTCACGCAACTGTATATTTAAGTTCGCGATCTCCTGATTCGTATTGCAGAGAACCATGGGACGATAGCCTGTTTCTTCCGCAATTGAAATCGCATTAATGACAATTTCTTCGTCATTTTTATATTGACGAACCTCGAACGACGCTGGAGATTTGTCCAAGTCCGTATTGCCAACACGAATTTTTTGACCATTCGTTGCAATACAAGATGTCGTATCTGAACGATAAATATGCGTCAATTCGACCTGTGGAACACCCGATGCACACAAATCTTTCAAAAATTGACCCGGACCCACTGAAGTCAACTGACCCGTGTCTCCCACGAAAATGATCTTGTGAAAACAATATTTTAGCAAAACACGCGCCAAAATTTCCAAATCCTGCATCGACTGTTCGTCCAACAGCAAAGTTACATTTGGTTCGAAATTTCGCGCATAAAACATACGATGCACAGTACATGCGTCCTTTACACCCGTGGACTCTTTCAATCGCTGTGCGGCTTTTCCAGTCGGTGCAGCACACGTGACGTCGGAATACAAACTTTCCACGATATGGCGACAAACGGACGTTTTCCCTGTACCCGCCCCACCTTGTAAGACAAAGAGGGGATTTTCACAAGCTTGTCGAACTGCGTCTCGCTGTGCATCGTCCAATTGCACATCGATTGCTGGCATTTTATAACGTGGTTGCTCGCGATGACGAACCTCTTCAAATTCTTTCGCGATAAATTCTTCAATGTCATTGAATTTTACAAGGGTCACAAAATTATCGTGTTGTACAATAGGCCATGTAGGGTCGACCGTATGAAATTTGGCAAGAAACGCCTGTTTCCGCATCCAATAATCTCCCGTTTTTGTAATATGACGTTTTACGAAATCAACCACTTGACAACGAATACGACGTCGGTCCATCACCATGACGTGCATGTCTGTAGCAGCAGCTTCCGCCATTTTGGTACGACTAGCGTGTTTTGTAGAACTTAAAAATACAGAGCGCGCTTCGTTTACATATGTAAATGAATCGTATTCGGTGTGGTACACAATGCGAAACGGGTCCGCTTGGACAAATCGAATCCACTCCTCCAATTTTTCTTCTTCCGTGTGGTCCTTCTTTTCAGGCGTTTGGAGACGCGCGCCCATCCATTTAATGGCCGCGTCCAACTGAGGTTTACTCATATACTTGGCCAATAGTGGAAAATGTCGTGCAAGAGTTGAAGAACGTTTGATGATGGATTGGATGTCTAAATAAGCAGCTTCAATATTTTTGACTGTCTTTTTGCCAATCTTTTGAAGTGACATTATTTGACCCCAACGTTTGTGCTCAATCACGTCAAAAAGTTTCTTAATCGGCTTAAACGTCTTGAAAAGAATGTCTCGACATGTCCAATTAACACCGCTTCTATTAAGGGCTGCTTTAAAGTGATGCGATATGTGATTCACAGGTTTACCTTTGAATCGAGTTTGAAGTTGACCATCGTAAGAGCGCTTTTGGGATATTTTTCCATTGAAAACGTGTCCCGGGACAATCTGATGGCACGAACAGCCAAAGTTTCCTGCGCAGACGCCATTGGTGTCCGCGTTTCGAAATTTAACGAGCGCCCATTCGTCGCCGCGGGTCTGTAATACTTTGGTAACTTCTATTTTAACCATTTATTGTTTACAAATAGGTTGATATATGTAAATAAGAATAAGAGTATCTTATATTTAGAATAGAAGTCAGATATTAGAATAGAAGTCAGGATAAAATATAAAAGAATTAATCATATACTTGTAAATTATTCACATCTCGAACAATAGCTTTAATTTCGCAACTACTGATGGGAGCCCATTTAAAACTCCACAGATGTAAATCCTCTACAGAATTTGTTTTGAAAATAATAATTCCTGTTCCTTCAGACAAATTGTGCCAGCGACCCAAACTTTTATTGCCGAAAGCATCTTCACGATGTTGTCTTTCATTCATCGTGGCAAAACAGTCGAATGCCACCATCTTTTTCTGTTCATGAAACTTAAATTTAATCACATATAACGACTCGTCTTCGGACGGTTCGTCAAACACGTTGTCGTACGATACCTGAAAATGTTCCGTAGAACCAGTTATGATTTTACGAGCTACATTGTCATCTATAATTGGCCACACATGCACTTTATCAGTCCATGCACGCAACCATTCATGGAGTTGTTCAACATTATTTGCTGTACAAATGCAAAAGCCAGACGTGGTTCCTGCATTTAACCAACTACCCTTCACATCAATACAATCGACTTCAGGGCGAGTATTTGTTACCACTTCGTATTCGCAATAATAAGACATTTATGTTCTTAAGATATAACAATTTATATTACATAAATGTATCATTTCGGGATTCAGTCTTTTCATAAGGTCGGGTAAAAAAGAGGGAACGTGATAATCCTGTATAAAACTGTACATGTACAAACAAAAATGGCGGACGACGATTGGGACTTACCAGACGATGGAGAAATTAATAGTGATCCAGAAGACATAACTTTAAAACCCAAAGTTTTACCGAAATTCCAATTGAATTCTTCAAAGAAATCTTCAAAGAAATCTGGAAAAAAATCTGGAAAGAAACCACCTCCATTTAATTCAGTTTTTGAATGTACTTATCCTTCAAATGAATGGGAAATAATTCAGATACAACCTATGACGGGTAAATCCCCACAAGATGTGCGATATGAACTGGTAAAAGATGTAAAATATTTGAAATTACAGGTTGTTGTAGGAATTAAAGTGCAGTGTTATTGGTTATGTACAGAAATTAAACCTGGTGTATTTGATGCTTGGTACTACGAATGCGAACGCATCATTTTTGGCAGTCAATTTTTCAATCCTTTTACGGGTGAAAATGACGATGGTATATTTGGTCCGACCGTGTATGGGGACATTGTATTTGGTCACAAGTGGGAGTTCGTGACTCCTCGATTTAAACAGCATATACAAATGTTATAATTTTTTTGCTAATCTTAGTAGATCAACGGTGGACATTTTTTTCTGATTGTAAATGGGAAGAATTTCAGAATGCCTGTGCTCCAAGTATTGGAATATTTCCATCATTTCCTTTGCTTCTTGTGCATCACAATCTTTTCCTGCAAATTCACACCTTCGAATGAATATTTTAAATGCAATTAAAGAAGGCAAAATCTCATCAGAACATACACTTCGCCAATACTTAATGTGATTTCTGTACGTAGGAGCGCCATAACTTATTTTTGATAAAACATTATCAATTCTTTTTGGCCTTTTCATGTCTATATTTTGAATCGCTGGGTGTGTGAGTGCTAAGTACATCATGTGTGCTGTTTGATTGTCGCTTTGTTTATGTGCATTTTCCATGACATCTAAGAAAAATCGAAAGTTTTTTTCGACGTCTCTTTTTTTGATTTTTTTATTGTCTCTTGTGACGATTAATCGTATAGTATGCATGACTCCTGAATCCAATCTGTCTTGCATATTTTCGGCAAAAAAATCTGCGCATAAACCTTGTGTGGATTCTCGACATTTAGCGACAACATCGAAGAGGCGATCGTCATAATCGGAATGAAATAAATTACAAATTAATCTTTTTGTCCAATGGATGGGTGTTGTGTGTGTGGTCATTCCGTTTAAAAATAGATTTAATCCATCGTCCGACAGAGTGCGCTTTCGCATATAATAATTTTAAAATGGATATTTAAATAGGCTATTCTAAAATTACAATCGATGCAAGTTGGTGAAAGCGTTTATGTTCAAAAGAATGAGCTCGTGTTCCATAAGTGGTATAAAGCGCATATAATAGAAATACGTCCAGTACCACAGGCAGATATGGAAAAGGGTACATTAGAAGATTAGAATTTTTTTTTAAATATGTCTACCATGTATCTAGAATCTCTCCTCTTGACTCTTTCAATAACTTGTTATACATTCAAATACGTTACCCCAGTGATTGAACACAATTCTGACTATATATTCAGCGATTGCATCACGTTCCTTAATTTGTGCAACAACACCAGATAGTATAAGTAATGATAAAAGTGTACAGGGGTCATATGTTGGTTATTCAGGTCTATAACGTTTTTCTTATCGTCCATAACACTTTTGTATTGGTCTAATTGTTATAAAGGAGAGGGTTGATTATTTTGGTTCTATGTTATTTTTATTTAGTCCATTTGATTTTGCCTCGTTGCATTTGTATAAAGATTGCACTTTTTTGTATTGTTTTTGAGCCCAATCTCTATTTTTTAATTTCAGTGCACGCAATGTTTCAATAAAATCAGCATCCCGAGATGGACTCAAAATGCCTAAATATTTTTGAACAGGAAGTGTTCTTGAAAAATATGTACCACAATTAGCTAATGGTCGGTTCGGAAATACATCTGAACTCTGAGAAATCTCTTGTGTCGTCACTCGATGGTTTTGAGCCCGGTCAATCCGTCTCCATGATTTTGGTTTATCAAGCAGTATAACAGGTGGACTGCCACGAGAAAGCAGGGCTCGAAACAACGATTCATCCGAAAACGTTCCATATACCCCAAACGGACTTTCCATTCCATCAAATACGTGTATTTTTCTGAACTGTTGGAGCCAGTCGTTGTAATTGGTGAAACCTTTAGGGTTCAAAAATTTAGCAAAAGTCTTTGACTGTGCTGTTCCAAGATACATGGGGTATTTACCTTCTTCAATTCGACCGCGATACATATTGTAGCCTCGAGTTAATAACCCATCAATCGGCGTACAGTCCAAATGAGCGGACCATTCTTCAAACCATAACAAATAATAATCAATGTCCACAATGGTAACAACGTCGCTTCCAAACTGAGTCGCAAGAAAGCCACGTGCCAGCTTTGCTGCATGGCCCACTGGAAGTGATGCATCGACGGTAAGTATACGGAGGTCCACATTCACAGCGGATTTGATTGCAGAGACAACCTTATCAGTGTCGGTATCTTCCGCCAATACAACCAATCCCACTGTCACTTCAAGACCTAGCTTTTTCCAGTGGGCTACAGCAGATGGAAGAAAAGCCAAATAATTTGGGTTGGAGTCTGTACTTAAAACCACTCTCCATTTGATGTTTGCTGCATCGCGCAACGTTTGTGGGTAGGTGGGTGCCGTACATGTACCCCACGTGAGTTTTGTGGCTGGATAGGGACGTTTAGCAGTTGGTACGAAATCCAATGCAGGTGGTACAGGCTCGTTGGAACTCGGACCAGACACAAGTTTGATCTTGTTGAGCCATTTTTTAAATTCTCCCTCCAGAGACCACTTGGCGACACCATTGCGTAATCTGTCGTACTCTCTATTCAGTAGCACTTCCGTAACATGCTCCCATGACGAGACACCAAGGACTGGCAAAGTACTATAGAGATTGTCCATTTGGTCGCTTTGTCCAAGGAGAAGAATGGGAATGGTCCCCAGAGCCAGTGCTTCGTAAATTCGGTGGGTGTCCATGCCATTCCCAGGAGGGCACAGTTGGTACTTGTGTGCCTTAACCTCTGAATAATATGGCACAAGAATATTGTCGTTGTTTCCATCACGAGAAGGATGTCCTTTTTTTGACGAACAGGTGATCCATGACATGGTGCCCGTGCCACAAAAGTGATCCCAAACACCGATACGAGATGGGTTCGATGTTGTGCCAAAGTTCATCAGAAGCAACTGTATTCTAATGTTGTTTCGCCCAACGACCAATCCCCGGAGAGAACTAGAGTGTTGCCACGCGTTGATACCTATCGGTATCGCCGTAACTCTTGCATCATCAATGTCTGCATTTTCTCCGAACCAATGAATCAACCGCGGGTTTGACAACACCTTCGCCATGACGCTTGCTTTGTAATCAGACGCACCGGACACCAGTACAAAATCCATGTCTGTCCACTTTGACAATTGTGTGCCAACATCGGGACTTGTTTGTGTGTAAAGTATCAACGGCCGTGAGGTCACGCTGGGAATGACACGTTTTGGCACAACTTCTCCGTACGCGGCGTAAGGGAATGACCACACTACATCGGCAGCGTCGCGGAATGCTTTTGCGGAAAGCGGCGGGTCTCGGGGATTCGACCCGTGGTCCTCGGGCGTGTTGTTGTCGGTCGAACCTGTTCCAGACGTCTGTAGAATGCGTTCTCGCCACACGCTCAACAGATTGGTCTCGTCAGTGGCTAACATTGGCTGGGAGCGCATGCGCTCCCATGCCGCACGACTTTGCAGGATATTCCGAATCAAAGTCACGGTAGCGTCCTTAGTCTCGTCCTTCCATCGAATGAAAGAATTTGGGTTGAAAAAGGTGTCAGCACCTCCGGCCCCAGAATACACTGGCACCGCGCCGGCAGCAAATGCCATTAATAATTTTTCTGAAAGGTAGCCCTCCGTTATTGTATTCTCTAAAGCCAACACAATGCCAAACTTGTTCAAGACAAGGGCATTATTTTTCCATGTAATGCCTTTTTTGAAGTCAAGTGGGATGGGCTCGTGCTTAATGTTGGGGTGTGTGCCTCGACATTTCCCAATCGCAACTACCGGAATGCCTGCCCCTGCAATGGTATCGGCTATTTTCTCTCGTCGTGGAGTGCAATGCGAGTTCGAGTATGCCACCACCCATCGCCTTGAGTCACTGTGGTCTCTTGTCCATTTGCCGTTCTCGCGAAAATTCAGGTATTCCACCAAAGCATTTGGAAAAAACAAACGGGTCACGGATGTTTCCCCTGGACCCAAAAGAAGTAATCGCTTAGATTTTGAGCCGTCGAGGTCATTGTAGCCGGAGATTAATTTTGACTCTCCGTTAATGGCAATCACAGTCCCTGTAAATTGCTTCCATTCGGTGCCGCCACCCAGACCCACGATGAGAATTGCATCCGACATTTTTGACAACGATGGTTCGTACTTTTTTATGGTACTTGACGGGAACAACCAATGTGAGAACCCATCGAGAGGAAATCCTGTCCAGAACACAGAAGGAACATTCAATCGGGGGGTGGTGGACATTTTGTCGAGATCCACTCGTCTGCTGGTTATGCCCAATTCAGCGTGCGAGACCAACTTGAATAACCCACTACACAGCACACCAATTTTCAAAATTCCACTTTTCGCCTCGTTGTTTAACCAATGGTCAATGCCTACACTTAAAGGACCTTGGCTCCAGCGCTCCATCGCGCGGGACAAACTTTTACCGTTAAAGAAGAGAGCCCCCGTGCCGTAAGAATAGGATCGAAATTCTGCTCCTGATTTGATCACGTCTCCGATGCACGTCTTTGGTGCATCTTTGTAGTTGTGAAGAGCGACAATGTCGTACTCATGTAGCAGCGACACAACGTTCGCGTTCATTGACCGCAACGCCATTGCATCTGCTTCCACTGTAATTACAGAGCGAGTTGGGGACGCCAATGTGGCCCAATTCTTCACATGGGATCGGAAACATCCGTTTGTACCTGGGCCGTTCTGAAGGTTTAAATTAAGCGCAGGATCATGCTGAAAGGCGTCTTCCGCGTTAAAGACGGAAATATCGTACCCAAAATCTTTAGCAATATTCAGGTGTTTCTTGAACCAGTCTTTGTCGCGTTCGTGCGGCATTGCTATCGCTTTCACCACCACAACTGGCATACCCACCGGTGGCTTTGTTTGCTGCGAAATGGTTTCTTGGCTTGGTGGATGCGCCGTGTAACATTCTTCCGGGTAAATTTGTTTATTATGGCGCATTTTCGAAACAAAATAATCAATACTACTCATTGGATTGCCAAAATGATAATCAGAATATATCATCATGGCTACTTGTATTTCAAACGAGTTATGATCGATTTTTTCAAATGTTTTAGCGTAATTCGTTTTCTGACCATCCGACATGTAGACAATATTTTGGATGTTTTTGGGTATGAGTTGTGAGATGGCATCTAGAGTATAATGACAGGTTTCTTTCCATGTTTGAGTGTGTTCTGTGCAGAAATTTCCGAATTCCATGGCCCTGCTTTCACAAGTCCCTTCTAACCAACGCCCATGAACCGTAGCGACTTTTCCTTCGTATTTAAGTAGTTCCGACTTCGCTCGCGCAACTAGTTTGCTATTTAAAGTCAACACGTGAAAATTTATTTGATTGAATCTATTTGGTTGTCTTGCACTCCCATAAGCTGTTTCCGGACTCATAGTTTGATAACACGTTCCTTCAAAATAAAGTTTGACTATTGGTTCCTTTTCAAACCATTTCAAATAAAAATCTGACCATCTTTTATCGAGCGCTAATGTGCCTTTCTGTGGTATTGCATGTATAATACTCAGTATCTGGTTTGTGCTTCTTCCATAGGGTTTACCACTAAGGCATACATCCGACACATGGACCTGACGGTCACGTGTCTCCTTTTCGGGCCATTGTACGCAAGGACTGGACCATTGTCGCACATCTTCTGCCGTGAGAGCGTAAACCTTTTCTTGGCTTGGTGGCACGCAGTTGTTTTCGACACGATCCCAAAGAGCAACGACGGTGTCCCGGTTCATCGTCTCGCGCACCGCCCGGCCAAGCAACGTAATTGCCCATGCTGGTGAATACCACTGCGATACTTCCCCAACGGTGATTCCACGTGCAGCTGTGGTCCGCGAAATCATGTTTTCCCAATGTGTGTCATGTGGCGCTTCTAATGGTAACATGGATTCATACAGTTGGCGGTTGAGCACAAACGCTCTTGCTGTAAAACCGTGCCCCGTGTCCCATCGCTTACCATATGCTGTCTTTGTGTGTGGATATCTCGATGTTTCATCTTTGTACGACCATGGTGGACCCAGGCTGAGAATAGTTGCGTCCTTCTTCATCGTTTCGACTGCCAGTTGAACCCATGCAAGCCCGCGATGCATAAAGACATCAGTATCCAAGTGAATACAAAAATGAGTGTCACACATGTCAATAGCGCTCAGGTATGATGTGAACATGGTTCTTTTGGGGGCATAACCAGCAGCTGCTACAGATGCAGTTGACCCAAGATGTTTCTTGACCAATCGTTCCAAATCGAAATTGTTCTTGAACGCGATGCGGACATCCCAAGAAGCGGTGACCACATTGATGCGCTCAAGCATTATTGCTACATCGCTTGATGTGGGATCTTCATCGATTAGAATGTTGACTTTCGCAAGCTTTGGGAGCATTTGCAGAAAATGTTCAAGAAACACGTCCGGATACAGATCTTTTGAAGTCATCATGAGCGAAAGTGAAACACTCGTCTTGTCGCCATCACCGGTTTGTGATGTCAAAGAAGGCAGCGTAAAGGTGCATTTTTTCACAATCCCTGCGGTCTTTAATATAACCACGTCCCCTTGTCGCATTATCCCATTGATGTACACACTTCCCACATGCTCCCAACCTATTCGAGGTATTGGGAACGGTTTACCACCGCCGAATTTGTCACATGAAAACGAATCGTGTTGCAACAGACTCTTCTGGGCCATGGGCCAAATTACTTTGTTCAAAAAGTTCATATCTTGCAAATATGCATGGTTCTTGACATCAATGAGCAGCTTCTGTATATTGGGTATCGTCGTGGAGCACCACATGCCGCCGGACATCGGATAATTTGAATGCGAGGGGTGGTCGCGCATGACATGAAATTGTTTACCCGATTGCACCCAGTCTTCAACCGCCGCCGCTTCGCGCTTGGATAATCGAGAATCAATATCTCTGGCGCAAAAGCGTTTTGCATCAGAGGCTGCTTGAAAACGCCAAGACATTTTGTTCATTTTGGAATTGGTCATATCAACCAGTTGGACGTCTTCCGAACGCAATTTTTCAATAATCCGTTGTGGCACCGTATTATCATAATACACGCGCATAATCCAACCAGGGTAGATTTCTTTTGCAAGTTTTGCATTTTCAAGTGCTCCATCAATGTAGCGTGGATTCGAGCCATAAAGGGAATAAGAAATGACTTGGTTTTGAGTTTGATGTTCATCAATAGGTTGGTCAGATAACCAAAAGTGGTGTGCTTTGAAACGTGCAACTTTTGCATCATGGCCAATAATGTAGTTATTGTGCACGACTACTGCACCTTTTGTACGCTTCGAGTTGAAATACATGTGACCAGCTGGAAACGCGTTTTCTGGTAGTACCTTTTGGCGCATTTCTGTGTGAACTCGTAGTAACTCGTTAAATATGTGTTGGTTTCTTTCTGTACCGTTTGCTTGACGAGATTGCCACTCTTCGAAAAAATTTATTGTTCGCTTGTTTGGTTTAATGAACATGAAACCAGAGCAGTAATTGATACCGTTGTCATTGTTTTTGTTGTCATTGTTTTTGTGATCATTGTTTTTGTGATCGATTCCGTACATAATATCGGCCTGCTCGTCCCAGTAAGATAGCGGAGAGGACAACCAAACGGAGTCTATGTCTGCATACAAAACACGCGTGCCCGATTTCAGCATGTTAACAATATAATGTGGTCTTTTTGACACTAATTTATTATAGTTTGGTGTGTTCCATGCTCCAGATGGCGCAGATTGAACAATTAGATCAGAGGCTCGTACAACAACATTTTCAGGTAATTTTAGTTTTCGCAATGACTTTAAGGCAGTCACATCTTCAGCAATAACTGTCACTGCGATATCCAATTTCAATTTTTGAAACCAATGCATAAAATTGATAAAAAGATCCATGTAATCGTTGTTCACGGTTAATAGCAAAGTCCATCGTGCATTTGTAAAAACAGAAGTTGGGTTAGGGTCGTCCAAGTTTAATATATCCGGTTTGGCGTCTGTTGGTTGAACCACAGCATTTTGTTTGTGTTGTAAATCAACGGGTTCAGTGCTTGACAATAACCACGCTTCAATCTTCGCCGCTCCCTTCTCCAACTCTCCCTGCAACAACTGTGCCTCGTGGTGTTGCACTGCATACCGTGTCCCATGTTTATGCGTATGATGCTTGACAGTCCAATCCATCATCTTGGTAGACCTTTGAGGGCCATACACTTTCGAAATCCAATCGTCAATCCACCACGCTGAAAACACGTCGGGATAATAGTGTTCGAAGATATCCAGGTGCGTGCGATGCACCATGTCGTGCGTCATAATGGCAGTATTGCCCTCACGACAATTAGGGCCCACCATACCCACATTCGGAGGGTCGTAGGTCGCCAACTTGGCGGTGGTCTTACTGACCCAATCGGACGTCACAAACTCGGAATCGTCGTTGATTCTGACCAGATACTCGGCCCCGTCGTTGTACGCCGACCGCATCATCGGATTAAACGGAATTTTGTGTTCGGGGACATCGTAAAACCCAATATGAACAGAAAGCCAATCAGGCGTCTTTATGTTGTTTTGATTGTTTAACCAGAAGTGGTCGTCGTGGTCGGCCGCCAGATAGAGACGAAAATCATATTTAGAACGGTCGGAGGACGATATCGTTCTTTGTATGGACGGTATCAAGAGGTTTCGAAGAGTCGTGTCGCCCAACGAACGCCAGTTTGATTTGGAATGTGTCGCAGCACAGATGGCAATCATGGGTTTCGTGTTTAGAGGCGCAATCACATTTGGAGTTGTATTTTCTACAGGTTGTGCATCACTAACATTTGGAGTTGTATTTTCTACAGGTTGTGCATCACTAACTTTTGGGTCACTGACTTTCGTCGGTTCAATACTCCCGAGGGCTTTTTCTGGCGACGACCGCAACATCGTAGTATTCGATTCTCCCTCCCAGTGCATACGTCCATGCCAGATTTCTTTGATTTTGCGTCTGGAAGGCGGATGATGACGCGCGACGAACAGTAACATAATACTAATAAAGGCGGCGGTTAACACAAACGATTTTTTGGCGCCAGTCATTATATACCGATTCAAACTTACATATATACTTAAAATATGACGCATCAAACAATTGTTTATAGGATTTATTTTACTCTCCTTTTCAGTGCTCTAATTAATTTATTTTGACCGACATCCCGTCTTCTATGGTGTACCGAGTTCGCTTCGGTACCGCCATGCATAAAAAACCCAACCTGTCGAATTGTTTCGTGCATCTCATCCAAACGGCCATGCAATGGGTTTTGACGACACATCTCCAAAATATCAGAAATAATACTCGGTAAATACGAAATACCTGCCAGAATGATAAAGATAATAACACTTTTACCCATTGTTGTTTTGGGTGACATGTCGCCATATCCAACAGTAGACAATGTCACAAATATAAAATATACAGTATTGCCGAAATTATTAAATCCATCGTCACATGTTTCATACATCACAGAGCACGGCTTTTCTGCTACAAACATCATGGCTGCCCCAGTCAAAGTTATAAAAATAAGTTTAAACACAATTAAAATTCCAACAAATTGTTTTCTCTTCATCAAGTGTTCAAAAGGTATAATAGCATGCATTAATCCTAAAAAACGGATAGTGCCTCCTATTTGATACATACTGTAGTGACCTTTCGGAATAATAGGAATCAAAGCCACTGAAAAACAGGTCAAAATATCAATTGACAATAAAATGGAACACGATATTCGTTTTCGTTGTTCTATCACGGACATTGCTGTAAACATCAAATGAACAATTAACGCTGCAAAAGTAACAGTTTCCCACGTCATAACCCATTTTAACACATCTTGGTCCTCCGTAAATTGGCACACTGAGTCTCCAGCTGTTATAAACGGCAGAGCATAGTGGCCTTTCGTGTGTATAGGACACTCGCACGTAATATTTCCTGCCAATGGTGCTCCCAGTGTTATTATTTGTCCGCACTCTTTTATAATTTGTTGATTTGACACCGACTCCACCCAAACATGACAACTGCGCACATACAAGATTGATATCCAACAATTATATGACCAATGTTTCAATGTTTGAGATAATTTTTTGAAATACAATAGCAACGCAAATGTAATTAAAATTGAAATGGCCATGGACGTGCCTGCCCACACAGAATAAAAATTTCTTAAAACTGTTTGATCCCAATCAATCAAAATTGAAAAAAACGACCACGATGTTAAACAAATAGAAATAAGAAATAGGATCCAGTCAATATACATTTCATTTTGCCAACCCAAATATATATTACTATACACAAAATCCTGAACGTACTTTTGTTACAAAATATATGTATTCTTTTTTATGTATGGTTCTAATGCTGAATTCGAACTGCCGTGTTTAGTGCGTTGACTGGTAATATATTGCACAGCTTGTGGACCACAAAATTCCAATTCTGACCATTGACGCGCTCCTGGTTTTCCTACAGCTTTGAGAACCACTGATGGGTCGTTAAATACCCAATAGTTTCCTTCTGTGTGTGCTTGTAAATGTGTACCCACGGTGTTCATGTCTATTGTACGACCACGAAATATATGCATCGAATTTGGATGAGCGAATTGCATCAAAGAGAACGACTTCAAATCCCACAAGACAATCGCTTCTAGACAAACGCGTCGATAATTGCGTCCAATTGGGTGTAGTTTGCCGTATAAAATAGGGTGCAGCGCGACAATACATAAGCAAAATATTTCGTCTTTGAGTAGACTAGTTGGGATCCGAATCTTGTCCCATTCTTTCCACACCATTTTGTAGTCTATACTCGCCAATAACCGCAGAAAATAAAACGACGCCATCTTCTCGAACGGTTCGACCATTCCTGGTTCGATATATAATCTGGTTGCCGATTCTTCTACCAAAGTTTTGCATTCAGGGCGAGTCAATTTCTTAGCACAATGTTCGTAAATTGTAGCAGGACCATCAGTAGAAAACCCCAACTTTAAAGCCCAGGGTTCATACGCGAATGGAATCTCCCAGTCGGAGACGACATAATATGCAACTTTATTGCCGTGATAATCATCTTCGTGCGTGGTTGTGACCCATTGCGTCTCTTCAAATGGTTGCATTGTTTGAATAAAAGGAGTACTATATAGTTCTATTCTAAATTATCTTGTCAAATTATTTGTTAATCTATTCTAAATAATGTCCATTCAAATATTATGTGCTAACAATGAGAGAATTTTGGTTGATATAGACTCTATAAGTAATATTCCTCCCGTTCTAGCGCGTTTATTAGGGTTGTGTGAAGGATTCGCGCCACCAGAAGTGGACAAAGACGGCCAGTTGACATTTTTAAAAAAGTTCTCTATTGAAAGGGACGATTTTGTAGATTGTATTATTTTTTTACGCACAGGTCATATTCGACGTATTGACAAATTGATGTGTACGTTCAATATACTGGGCGGATGTGACGCATTAGATGAAAAATATGAGAAAATACGTCAAGAAAACGAAGCTGTTTCCCAGCGCGACGATGCCGTAAAACGCTTACAAATGAATAATCCCTTATTACCACATCAAAATACAGAGGGATTATTTATATTTGAAGCTCATCCCTCGACATGGACCCACGATGAAACATGGCAAGTAACTTCGTCGCTAATTGGTACTCATCTACTTTGGTGGCGGAAACGTGAGAAAGAACGTAATAAGTGAATGTTGATATAGTACTATTGAGGTAAGTTCAAATGTCGCAATCATGGACTATTGAAATGTCTTCCAAACAATTACGTAAGTTTTGCTTCTTTCACAGAAATGAATTAAGAAAGTTGGAAAAAATATTGGACCAAAGACGCCTCGAGAAACAGTCGAATTGTGCACACGTATGGACCAAAGATATATCTGCTAGAAGTGGAAGAAGTCACTATGATTGTACTAAATGTGGAGTGTATAAATAATTTTTTATTACTTTTTCTCTTCTTCAATAGTAGTTTCGACGCATTTATTTATACAAACGTCGTATTTCACCCGGTAGATGGCTACAAACGGTATTTGATGTACAAAAACTTTATATATATCGCATTTTTGGGCACATTCTTTTCGGACAAGTTCTAACAGTCCTTTTGATGGCTTCATTTTTCTTGTTGAAGACGTTTTAAATAGGAATAATATTCTTCTTTCGTCGTGGATTCCATTCTTTGTGTTTTCAAAACAAGTGGCGTCCTCTTCGGTAACCATGTCCCGTACCAGCCTAAAAACAACGGGAAAACCAAGGGTATATTCAATTTCCACGACAAATGTACCCGTTTGACATGGAAAGGTGCCTTCCACATATCGTACGTTTGACACTCTCCTTTGACGAATACACTTTGGATCGGAACTTGTGCTTCCCGTGCCAGACGTATGAATCCAGAACGTTCGAATGTTTTGTAATCGTCTCCGACTTCTGACATCACTAATTCTGGCACACCCCCAGGGACAACGATGAGAGAATGTCCCTTGCGTAATGCCAAGAGCATGATGTCGTATCGTGCTGGTATACAACCAAGTGCTCGAACACACCAACCCAATACGGGAACAAAAAATAAGACTGGGGCAACACAAAACACCGTTTGTGATTCAGGAACAAAATGAATTCCCGCCAATGCACCACAACATAACATGCCGTGTGGATGTACTGCGACGATTGATGTTTCACGAATGCGAATGGTATTGCATGGAAACCATTCGTACCACGGACAATAACTAATCCAACGTCGTAATATATTATTTGGTATAATTTTCCCATGAAACCACCATTGTAGGGTCAACGAAATAATGATAGAATTTGTTAAGGTTATTATTGCAAGTGGAATGCCGAAGACAGCTCCTAGTATTAGTAAGGGTAACATCCATATCCAACAGAACGTTAACATAGCAAAACAAAGAATATAAACAACGTTCATTATTAAAAATACACACATATAAATACTATTTATGCAGTTTTAAACTACAAATAATAAGTCATCATGTTTTTTCCTTTTTTTGTTTCACTATGTTAACGTTCTGTTCGTTTATTGGATTACTACTTTGCAATGTATGCATCTTTCTCCATACGCGAACCCGTTATTGATCATTCTTTCTGAGACTTGTGCGAGTCCAAAAGCTCCTGGGTGTTTTCTGTGCCACGCACGTCGCTCCCATTTGTCAGGGCATTTTTGTTTTGATTGTTTCAATTTGATCATTTTTTGAGAAAGAGTGAGATTTTCTTGGTCGAGTATGGTACCCTTGCAACGTTGTATGGTCATATTGTGGTCGTTGATACGGTCCCGTAGTTCGTCGTCTTCGCCACCCCAGCCCCAGAAATCATTTGGATAACCATTGATTCTCATAAAATCACTAACTCTAATCATCAATATACCACCAAGATACATATCAGTATCGTATCGTTTCCAAGCACGACCAATATGCCTAACTGTGTTTTCAGGCAGTGGTATTGTATATTCATGAACAATATCTGGATGTGGCAATAAATCAACGTCATGAAAGCAAATAATGTCACTTTTCGATAATCCTGCAATTTTAACACCTATGTTCAAGAGTGCTCCCCTGTTAAAAGGTTGGTCATCATATTGTTCAATAATATAAATATATGCGTCAGGAAGTTGGAGTGACAGACCGTATATTAAGTTTATAAGTTGATCCTTGCGTTCGGGCTGTGTCGTTGCTCTGTAGGGTACAATAATACACAACATTTTGTATGAAACAAAAACCTTTTATAATCCAATTTCACCATTTTCTGCATTCGAAACGATACCATATAAAATACTTGTTGAAACAACGATAGCGCCGAACTTTGGAACAAGCATTATGCGTTCGCCTTCTCTGTAAAATAATATCAACACTAACAAACTTGTTAATATCTGGATGATATTTCCGTAGAACGATGCTTTACCATCTTGATTTGCGCGTACCAATTTAAAAATTCCAGAGATGAATACAAGTATAACTGATATTACTTTTGCAGGATATTTGTATTCTGAAATATAAATTCTTTTTCGGTATCCCACCATTTTGAACTCCCAGAAATTTCTGTCCCATTTTTTGATGCATTTTGGCGAACAACAAGAGTAACATGTTTTCGCAAATGGTTTTGAATCGCGAAGTTGTTGATTATAATCTTTTAGATCTATTAACATTGACGTCCAAAACTTATCAACAACTTCTTTTTTCGTGAGATCATAATTGAAATGCATTTCGTTTCGCAAAAAGTCTAAGACTTTTCTTTTGGGACTTTGGTCGGGGTCTAAATTTAGTGGAATCAATTCATTGCCATCATCCATTTTCATATTTATTCTTGCATTTATACGGACATTTTTACGAAAAGAACATATAAAACAATTCTTGTAATATAAAAATGTCGAATGCATGTTTTAGTTCACACAACCCTGTGGGGAACGCTTGCAAAGATGCACCACGTGGGCATTTTCAAATACCTACTGGTGGACCATTTATTTATTTAGGCAATTTCAAACGCGATTTCAAAGTCACGTATTTCAAATATGGGGCGAACGTAGCGTATCTTATTCGATACGACGGTACAACAAAAGAAGTTGTTTGGTCATGTACATGTCCTGATTTTGAACATCGAGACCGCACAACTACAAAAACATGTTGCAAACACGTACAGGCGTGTATCGATAAACAAACGGGAACGAATCGTTCTGGAGGGAATTACCAATCATTTCTAATTGAACATGTACAATAAACCACGGTATTTAGGTTGGTTCTTTCAAAAATAAATGGAAGCTGTGGCGACATATTTTGCTCTTTCAATTTTTAAACCAATATTCAAAGGCATTGGTATTACTAACAAAGACTTGAACAAAAGACATAAACCAGAAGTACCAGAAGCAATGGGTCTAATTGCGGGTCTCGTTCTTTGCATGTATATGACACGCGGTCCTGTTTCTTATTGTATATTGATAGGTCTTTGGATCGGTTCGTTAGACGAAATTGTTGATATAAAATGGAGAACAAAACTTATTATGAGCGCATTTACATACATACCACTGTATCAACAGAATACATCAATTTTATTCTTTGGAAATATAATTGAATTGGGCATTTTCTACCATGTGTATATTATTTTGTGGTGCATATGGTGTGGAAATTCCATTAATATTTATGCGGGAATCAATGGCTTAGAATCTGGCCAATGTTTAATCATTGCGTGTGGTTTGTTTTTTGTTGTCCCCAATATGTTTGGCTATATCTGTGTCTGTTCAGTATTATTTTATTTCAATTGGTTTCCAGCTTCCATATTTGTGGGAGATTCTTGGTGTTATTTGTCAGGTGCGTTTTTTGTAGCCGTTGCTCAACATGAGACCGAAACATTGGCTATCATGATGCTCCCGCAAATTGTAAATACTTTGTTTTCACTACCAGAGTTATTGGGCGAATGTCCGCAGCACAGAATGCCCAAATATGATGTTAATAATGACGTTCTATTACATTCTGGTAACGGGACATTATTAAATAATATTCTTCGTGTTTGTGGGCCGATGTCTGAAGTAAAATTGTGTTCAATCGCATTAGCTTTGCAAAGTATGTGTGTAGTAACTGCATTAATAGTAAAATCATAATAAACGACTTCTAGAATATTATATTCGTATATTTCCAAGAAAAAAAATAATATAAAATCTGAGAGTATAAAGTGTGGTCTTTTAATAACAAATGGATATGATTGGAACCTGTTGTGAAGGATGTTGTGAATGTTGTACTGCTTGTCAAAAATCGAACTTGGCTTTATCGTGTGCTTTATTTGGTACGCCAGATTGTTGTCCAAATGAATGCTGTTCATGTTGTCCAAATAAGCATTGTAAAACGATGAAAAAAGATATCAAGGGTCAGTACACAAAAGTATTCAGTTCACCCTTGCAAGTAGATATGAGTAGAGAGATTGTTTTTTAATTCTTTGTGTATTTTTGTTTCGACTACTTCTATTTTTTCCTGTCCGTGTTATATAAACAAAATCATATAATATACATATCTTGTAATAGGACAGATAGACATACATTCGCATAAATGCATTGAACCTATTTAAGAGATATACCTTTATATACAATGTGGTTATTGTTACTTGCTTGGATTGTTTCTGTCAATGGTCGCTATCTAGTCGGTGGATATATGGCTCAGCGCGATTCTTTGGGAAATTTGTTGCCAAAACAATGTCATGGTTCAACTGGTTTTTGTTGGTGTATTGATAAGGATGGTCAACCTGTTAATCTTACTGGACCAGGACTGAACTTAAATTGTCCAAAGTTATTGGACCCAGCGCGCGCCGCAATTTAAACAATGACAAAAACACGTCATTGGCTCATCAGCACCTCTTGTTTGTTTCTGGTAGTAATCTACCTTTCTTTCTTTGCATTTCCCACAAACCAGGACGGAATCAATCATCTCTACATTCTGCGTTTCATTGGTAGGGTACATTTCTTGCAACCATTCGTCTCGTTCTTTAGCCTGTGCCGTACCTACTAACCAAAGCTCTGGCGATCCGCATAATTGTTCCGCTGAAAAATGTTCAAGTGCAGATGGATTAAACTTATAATGATGGACAAATTCTCGGACTTTTTGGCTATTGTCAGGCAACTGACCCTTCAAATGTGGGAGATGTTTCTGAATTATAGTTATATTTTGTGCACATTGCTTTACGCAATTGTTTTAGGAAACATTCGTTTGCACAGGGCGGAAGTCGCTTTTTTAAATTACTTTATATTGTTCTTTTCTAAGTATATAAAGATCGTTTATTTTTTTTAAAAATGTCCAGAATCCGACGTAATATTATTCGGCGAGATCGCGCATATACATTGTTGACAAAACTTGAATCAGAACTTTCTGAACTTTTGTCCACAGATACGGAATTGAAATTACTGGCAATTTTGAGAGATATACCGTCAAACAAATTTCAGTCAAAATCCTCACCAGAATGGGAAACGTTTGGAATTGTTTTTAAATCTGCCCATCTGCTAGGAATTGTGAACACTGAAACCGCCGATGATATGGAACTAACACAATTTCGGCAAGTGTGGAAAAATATTCGGAAAAATAAAACGTCCAGGTTGATAGATTTCTTAAATGTTACACAATGTTATGTTTAGAAAAATAAAAGTTCCAAATACACTAGTTCCCAGTACATCGCTTATTAAAAAAAACCTCACACCAAAAATTTCGAGACGGACAGGAAGTTGGTCCGAAAGATTATCGAATAGTTGAGAGAAGTTGTCGAGGTGCTATCGATTGGCTGTTATTTGTTCAAAATTTACACTTGTATGTGAGTTGGTCACCAGGCTGCATATCACACACTGAGACGACTTCTTGTCCGATGATTTTGCATGTTGGTGTTGTTGATTGGTGCATAAATCTCCCAAGTGCGACGTCTAGAATGTATTTGTCACGTGCAATGCGTACGGACTCCGTTGTCTTTGTGTTTGATATTCGACCATTGAGTTTAAACACTGTTGAATGACGAGATTTGCCTACTTTAGTAAATAAACGCATGGTATTAGTGTGACGGCATAATTTTACAATAGGAAGAACAGTCATTTGTTATAAATAGAGTGGTTTAAATACACGTTTACCGTCCTGATGTTTGAACGGCCTGTGGTATTTTGGAATTGACACTAGCAACAAATTGACACTATTTATTCTGGACGATTCCTACCAATATGTCTGACGATGACGAATGGGCAAACAGTGCGGAAGCACTTGATCTGTACGATTGGCTTGGTAGTGACGAGGTACAGAATTCCACACCGCCAATTGCCCCTCGGCGTTCTAATAAGAAACCAGTGCAATCTGCGAAAGCGAGCGATGAAGTCCGTACATTAGATTTTTGCACTGACAAAACTCCAGCGCGCATATTAGCGGCTCTTGAAGATCCGAATTATTACAAGAAACCTGTCGAATTAATGGGACTAGTAAATTTTTTATTTGCAAAGGACAATCGTGATCATGTTGTCTGGCACTCTTTTAAACCATACCATGCGAATTTATTGGCTTATCAAATCGCTTCTGGTATTGGCGATGGTTCGATCACAGACGTCTCCATGGTACGGGAGTGCTATAAAACTATTGTCACAATAATGCAAAACTCTGTTTCGAGTGGTGTGCCTGAGTTGACTCACGACAATGTGACAACAAAAACGGTGTACCATCAGTGGGTTTCGAAGGAAACGCCAGGAGAAATGGACAATTTTTCATTAATTTTCAAATTTTTGCGAGAAAATGATAGGAGTCAACAGTATTATGGAGTGGGAAAATTGCCAATGGAATAGATGTATAAATATAGGGTTAATGGAAAAAAATGTCTTATCGTCAAATGTCTACGAAAGAGGTGCGTCCATTGGAGGAATTTAAAAAAGTTGAATGTGAAAAGACGGGTACTATATATTATGAACATCCGGTTTCGAAAGAATGCCGATGGACATTCAAATCCATAAAAGAAAATAAAAAATGACGTATTTGTTTTATCTGTTAGTTATATAAATGATTTCTCTTTTATTTTTTTATTTACTTCTGGGGTTTTCCTTTCAATTTCCATCGGTGGCAATGCGTTATTGGATGATGGATACTGTAAAGGTATCACCAGCACAAATGGCGGCGATTTTCGGTGTTGTCAGTATACCTTGGTGTCTGAAGCCTTTATTTGGATTCATTTCTGATTCAAAGCCTATCTTCGGATATCGTCGTAAACCTTATATGATTATTGCTGCATATATGTCGTCGTTAATGTGGATGATATTGCCTTTCTGTCCACATGACGAATTTGTGATTACATTGGTGATGACTCTGTCGTCGACGGGCATGTGTTTTGCGGATGTCATGGCAGACTCGTTGTTGGTCGAAGCGGCTCGAAAAGAAGGTGAGGAAAATAAAGGCCGCATTCAATCCTGGTCGTGGATAATGCGTTTTGTCGGTGGGTTTTTGGCCTCTATTTTTGGCACACTCGCCTACGAAAAGTTGGGATATGCCCAAGTATTTTTGATCAATTCTATGGTTCCTGTTTTTATTGCAATTTTATCTTGTTTTATTAAAGAATCAAAAACCGAAGAAAAAAAAGATTGGCGTAAAACAGGTTCAACGTTGTATACTGCTGTCAAACAACCTGGAATTTACAAACCAGCGTTATTTATTTTTATAATATGTGTGACACCTGGATATGGGAGTGTAATGACATTTTTTTACGAGCGCGAATTAGGTTTTACTCCAAATGAATTTGGCGCGCTCGATGTTATGGGATATGTTGTGGCTATACTCGGTACTTGGATCTATAAAAAATGGCTAACCAAAGTACCTTTCCGAAAAATTTTTGGCTGGGCTTTGTTTATTTCGTTTTTATTGGAAAATACATTGTTCTTTTTGGTGTTCCATATGAATCGTCAAATGGGAATACCTGATTTTGCTTTTGCGTTTGTAGAACGTATTGTTATTACACTCGTTGGGCAATTTATTACAATGCCCATGGTTGTCCTTGGTGCACAATTATGTCCACCGGGTGTTGAAGGTTCATTGTACGCGTTATTGATGTCAATAACCAATATAGGTGGCGTTGTTGCCGAAGAATGGGGTTCTTTGTTGACAAATATGTTTGGGGTTACAGGGACAAATTTCTTAAATTTATGGAAATTAATGTTGCTTTGCCATGCATTTGACTTGGTTCCTCTGACAGGATTAAATCTACTGCGTTCTCTTGAAAACGAATAAATCTATTTATTTCACAAATGACTCTATTTAGTCATCGGTTTTGCAGTTGTTCATGCCACCGAAGAAAAAACGTCGAATGCGTGAACATCCGCATGTTGAGCAATGGATGACAATATCGACATTATCGCAAGATATTGCGCGATTTACGAAGCAACAACAACAATACGTCGCTCTTCTGTTACAAATTTCTGAATTAACTCAACATAATCAAAATGTCCCCGACAACCCGTGGATAGGTGAACAGATAGATTTTAAAGACGTCACCGACTATATATTATCATGGTTAGACGATTTTGATGTCAATCAACTTGAGTGCAAACAACAAAGAGATAATGCATTAATAGACCTGAAGAATTCCGATGTGTCAGATGATAATGCTTTGAAAAGGTTAGCGGCCGCTTTGACGGAAGCAGAAATTCAGTTGAAAATGATGGATAATTTTGCTGTCAAATGGAAAAAAATAGTTCGATTTGAAAATGGTTCTCTACGTGAACATACCGAAAAATGGTTAAAACGATGGTTAAAGCAATGGGAATCGACGAACACTACAAAGTCTCAACGTCTATCGAAATTTCAAGAGGCATTAATTCTTGTTTCTCAGGAATCTGCTTCGAAGTGTGCTTCGAATTGTTGTTCGAATAATCCAACCATGTGAAGAACACACCCATGAAAATACCACATATAATAAAATATGAAGAGAGAATGTACATGACAAGCGTTGGTTGTGTTGTAAGACTTGAAAATGCAATCAGCAAAAGAACGCCTGTTAGAAATACGCCTACCGAAATATAAATAAAAATTTCTCGCATTTTTCAAGAGACTGTTTTATATATTTATATCCATTCTGTTCTTTTCATATGCATTTGATTATATTCTCATTTTTCCCAAATTCCATAGTTTTGTTACTGTCGTAGAACATGTCTGTAGACACCGACAGATAATCTTTGTAGAGTGTCGAACAAATCGGCAGGGAGCACTGAGAACACAAATCCAAACTCGAATGAACCACAAGAAACAGAGAATCGCAATTACGTATTGTATCATAATGAACAACAATCATTTATCTTTATACTCATTTTCGTTTACGTTTTTTATTACATATTTGTTTGTCTACTTTTGCGGAACCCTTCTCTACCCAATACAATCCTATCAATATGGCATCTGCAACATCATCACGTTTACCTACATCTAAGGAATTAAACCAAGTTTTGTTTTGTTGAGTTATGTCTAAAGAAGGAATTATATTTACGGACGCTTTTTTATTTTTTGCGTAATTACCTGTTGATATATTAAAATGGCAACGTACAGACCTTGGTGAAATTAAATAAGATTTGCCCCAAAAAAAACATTGAAATGCTGTTTGGATAATTTTAAATTTTGCCACCATTTGAATTTCTATGCAAACAACATCGGCCACCTGAAACACTGCTTTTGAAGCGGTAATAAAATCGTATACCAACTGTGGATACTTTGTATGCATCGCTTTCGGTTGGTCTTTGAGCAGATTATATCGACCAAAACTCTTAAATCTGCACTTATTAGTATCATAGACGGACCATCCTAAGTTTTTGATACCAGGGTCAATTGCAACAATGATCATATTGAGACTTGGAGAACAAAGTTTATACTAAAGAACACAGAATCCCTTTTCCCTATAAAAGGTCTCGGTAAATACAAAATGGCAATTGTTCAAAATCCAGATTGGTTGACTTCAGAAGAAATGGTTACATGGTTGTCTGACACTAATTTCCCTTACACCACCGTCGATCATATGCTCAAATATATACGTGTTAAATGGCCCAACGCGTTTGAAAAAGTCGTTCTATTAGCGGACACAATGCCCCAATCTTATGCACACTGGTGGTGTCGTTGTCGGGCAAATTACCGCAAAACGAAAGAAGCGCGACCCAAATATACAAATGAACCAATGGAACGAATATCTAATTATTTAATGTGGTTGGATATGTTGACCATCGACATCTCGATTTTAAAAGATGAATTTCACCACGAAGGAGTTCCCAGACTATACGGACACGAAATATTATTCAACAAGGGAGATCCTACAAAAAGATATTCAAGACGAGACACTGTCAAATTTATCGTGAGTAAAGGTAAAAACATTTTTGAAGAAAGGGGCTTTTACAAAGGATTACAATGGTGGGAAAATCAATGTAAAGTTGTTAATTCTTTGTAGATTGTAGCGTTATATTTATATCCAGTAAGTGAAGCGCCAGCATGAATCCAGATAAGCATCCTGTAAAAAATAAGATGGTTAGCAGTAGGATCACTCGCATTTCGCCGTGATTGTTGCACATCACCATCAATGCTACTAATAAAATATAGGCAGAGATACCGATCGATGACAATAAATTTTCCGCCATGAATACATCGGAGAATGTACCATCTGATAAAACGAGTGCCAAGATACAACCGACAGCGAAGAAGCACATGACTACTAACCAATAAATTTTGGATACAAACGATTGCAAATCGCGGAGTTTCATTAATTCGTATACTGTATCTGTTTTCATTTTTCCAGATTCGATATCGCGGGATAACATTGTATCGTTTTCCTCTGTTCCTACTCCTGCACGGCGTGACATTTGTCATACTTCACAATTTGCTTTATACCCAATTCACTATGTATAATTTGGATTTTCACGGTCCTTCAGCATTAGTCGATATTTTGCCATGTTCAATTCACGCTTCAATACGTTATTTTGACCTATCAATTTATGGTAGGCTGTTTGCATCGTTGTCAAGTGTTTTTCAAGCGTGTCACAATGGTTAATCATGGAATCGGCATCATTTTGTGCCTTTGTGTACATACGTCGCATTGTTAGCAGATATGGAAGGATAAATGCCATCGTTTCTTCCGCTGTGGGCACGGTGGCTCGCATGCGTTTGTGCATATGTTCCACCTCCTGGTCAAAATCTGCCGAACGTTTGTTTCCGCTAAAGTCTGGTGTTGAAACGCGATAGCGCTTGTCACTGTAGTCGCAATGTTCATCTCGTCGTCGTTTGAAGCCCGTTGTGACTATTGGTTGGTCACAAAAGCGTTTATTTGTAACTAATGTAGGTCCTTCACGTCTCCGTTTGGACATTTTCTATTTTATTTAAAAGCTTTATACAGAATTTAGAATTAGACCAGCATATGTGAATTTCGAAATAGAATAGAAAATATTTAAAAAAAATGTTTCGAGTAAAATGTAAATGGTTGGTTGAGGCATGGGGAGACACTAAAAAACAGGCCATGGAGCCTATTTTGTCCGTGGATGGAGACAAATTAAAGGTGACCATATTTCAAAACGGAGGCTGTGGCATGCGAGTCCAAACCTGCACCATACCTAAAACAGGTTCACTTAGTTTTAAAATTCCGAATTACATACGTGCTTTTGTCGCACTTCTCGAAGATTTTGATTCCATACAAATGGAAATTAACGAACAAAAACTCACCATTACCGCAGAGAGACCCAACTCTGCACTACAGTACCATGTCCACAACATCGAGCATGTAGAAGACAATTTCATCGAGGACGATCCCAAAGATATTTGCCTGGCCATTCCCACTGACGAGTGGTTAACTTTGTGGAAAACCATGCCACTAAAAGGCGAATTTACACTAGCAATTGACAAAACAAGGAGGTCCGTGACGTTTAAACATTCGAAAGGACGATGGGGAGCAGCTATTCAAGCAAAGACCAAGCCCAAACAATCAACAACGTTTACAGGAGACCCATTGGTCGCCAAACGAATATTTGCCTATTGTAAAGTAGAAGATATGTTTTCAACCATAACATTTATGCACTGTGGTGTTTTGAAATGGCAACAAAATAATACTGTAGTATATTTAGCACCTAAATTGGATTAAATTATGATTATTTTATGTATCCTCTACGTTTACACACGTTTTCAGAACAAATGCGTATGTCCTTTGTCCAATATTTGACAAGAGGCCACGCATTGTCTGGAATTCCCGTATATTTAGCCTTCATATCAATAATTTCAATGTCGGAAATATTCGCAAAAGGCAAACTGACAAAATACTCTTTTGGTAAATGTTCTCCCACGAGTTCAGGCGTAATGACTTCATAATTATACTTGCCTTCGTCGTTAAACATAAATGGGAGTAGTTTTGGACTCCATGCGTTGAACGCCATCATGTGAAACATGAAGAAGGTTGGCTTTCCAGAGGCCCAATGAGAACCACCCGAATTGAATAATGAACCGAATATATCGGATTGTCTACGAGTCAATTCAGCGTATTCCTTTGGGTGTTGACGTTTCGTACCATCTGGGAGGAATCTCCAGGGCAATGGGGGCGCTCCAGGGGTGTTCTTCTTTTTTTGGACCGCTTGTTTTTTACTTAATCCTGCATAAAAAACTTCTTCGTCTATGTCTGTTTTCGAGTTGTATGGTGATAAAAACAGAGATAAAGACCGAGTTTTACGACTGATTTCGTGAATGACGGAACCCGCAAAGAGTATAATTTGACCTGGTTTTGTGGTGCGAATCGTTACACGAGGCCATTTTGTCAACTGGTGTTGTTTTGGCATCACAAATCGCGTGACGGGGCCGCCCATTTGTGAATATAATATGCGAGCATCTGGATCGTTGTTAGACCCCTGGTAATAAGTGAATGTTCTGCCCACCGATTCACAAACGATGCAGCTAATGTTGGTAGTATCGAGCATAACGTGCTCTCCTTCCAAATGAGCTTGTTTCCAACCGTCGTCGCGGTCCACAGGGTTGAAACGAAAACGTTCTGGACAAAGTTTGAACTCATGGTCTCCCGTAATTTTAGTGGCAATTTTTTGAAAGACGGCTGTGTCGACTACAGCGTCGTGAGAGCTGGTAGCGTAAGCGTGCCACATACCGCCAGCGATTCCAGGCATATTGTACGTCGTTCGGGACAGTTTTGACGAGTTTTCAGGCACAGGAACGTGAAATTCAGGCTTTGTTCTTGAATTAAAGTAGCGAACCATGCAATCACTATCCCAGGGAAAGTTGATGTTAGTGTTTATGATAACCGCTTCGTTTGTACCGTTCTCGATGCTCTCAATGGCTTCGTCTACCTGTCCTGGTTCGTAAACGGGTGCCGAGATGGCGTGGTTTTCATTCGGTGTTATGCGTTGGCGTTTGGTCTTTGGTTGTGACATGTTTCTTTTTTTGAATAGAAATTTCTTCAATGAATTGGAATTAAATTCATTTCAATTGCCAATCTAAACACCGTTGTACTATTTTATCTGTTATTTGTTATCAAAACGTTAGCTGACCAAAACTGTGGTGCAAATGTCGCTTAATTTCACCTTCAATGTCGCCAGGGAGTTTTTTTTTGACAGAAATATGTCTGGCTAATCCCTTTTCCCGCCGACGTCTTTTTCTTCTTGTTGTATATCTCAACCGATTCAATACCGATGTTACCCGGGTGAACCAAGCTCGTACTATATTCTGTGCGCCTCTCTCGTGTGGACGATGAATTGGCATGGTGAGAGCGGTGTTTCCTCGTATATCGGTCAATGTTAGGTCGACACCCTTTTGTAACAACAAGCGTACGTTTGTCTGTTTATTGAAATGAACCGCAATCATTATTGGTGTCATTCCTTGAAAACCAGATGCGTTGGCTCGACAATTGACATTGATAGTTGGTACCGAAAGCAACGTTGCTAAAACGTCTGGCCTGTAACGTGCAGCTATCAAGAGTGGATTTGTGTTATGTCTTCCTTGGAAATTAATGTTTATTTCCGGTCTCCTTAGAAGAAATTGTACGACATGATTGTTTCCTTTTTTAATTGCCACCATAAGTCCTGTTTGTCCATAAATTTCCACGTTTATATCTGCACCATGAATGACAGAATCTTGCAATTCTTGAGAGACCTTTCCAGCCTTATTTATTTCTGTCCAAAACAGCCAATCAAAATCAGAAACACCACGGGGTCGAAAGTATTGTGTACAATTTGTACAGTAGCGGCTTCTATTTGAGGTTGCGCGTGTTCCACAAGGATCGCATTTTTTTGTGCGCGTCACAGACATTTGTGTGGTATATATGGATCATATATATATACTATACTTTTACGGAACTATTGATTGCAAACATCCCCTTGTTACAATGCGTAAAAAGACCATAGTTACACACAAAAAACTATAAAAAAGACACTACGTTAGTTTTTTTATTTTACTTTGTAAACTAGTGGCATATTCTTTCAAAAATTCAGACCGTAATAGCAAATCTGATTCTTGTAAGTCCTCTCTTGTCAATGGGTCGTTACCTTTGTCCCTGACCCATTGTAATAACGACTTTCTATCGTAATAATGATCGTTGACAGGCGTTTTTACAATATCTGTGGTGTAATCACTTAAAATAGGACACATCATCATGTGTGTAATTTCTTCCCAATTCGAATTACTTTCATACTTTGGTTCAAGTTTATTCATCACGGATCGTAAAGCTGAGGTTACGTTTGCTACGACAGCTTCTAGTATCATGTTTGGCACAATGTCTTTACATAATTCAATTGCTCTTTCGGCATACTTCTGTTGTTTTGGTTGACGGATCATAAATCGACACACGTTTTGTGAAACGATTGTTCTTTCGTCTTGTAAAAGAATTTCAATGTGCGCGATGCGCGAATGGGAACAAGCATGTTCTAGGGGTAGACGTTTGTTTTTGAGAGGTATATTTGGGTCAAGTCCCTTTTTGAGACACACGTCTAAATAGTATGCTGGTACTCCCATGAGACCCTCTATTTGATTCCTCGGTACATTATCGACACGTGACAATACTTCTTTGAATAACGCACGGTGTTGTCGACGTATAGCCGAAGCAACACATGGTGGTTCTAGAATCCTTGCGTTGCGAACACAGTTAAGCGCTGTTGTCACATGCATTTTCCCTATGATTTGCAGCCATTGTAGTGTTGTAGGTTTATATCCAGACTCTAAACATCTCAATAGCATATTTGAATCGTTTGATTTCAAAGACCTTCGGAATCGTATCTCTGTGATATTTGCTCGTGTTTTCTCTCGTTCTATTTGCTGTTTGGTAGGTGCATTAGGGGTAGCGACAACATTTATTTTGATTGATGATTTCTCGGCTTTTGTACCTCCGATATTTATCATGGTAGGTACTGGCTCAATGCGTTGACGCTTTATCATTGTCGGGTCTATGGTTGGAGCGTCCCGAATTTCATTCATTCATTATTTAAAAAAATGGCATTTATATACCTATAAATCGGATCTTTCTTACAAATGATACAAATATAAAATGGAGGTACTATTGTTCAATAATGAATATTATATTTCACTCGATCTCATGCGTTCTTTAATGAAAATGTCTCCACAACAATTTGATTTGCGAATAGATCAATACGAATTCGAATGCAAACAACTTCTTCGCATTTGTCCTGACGAAGAAGTCATAACGCCATGTAAATCAGCCTACGCGCTATTAACTTGGCATCTCACCAATAGTTACCAAGTAGACACAAATTTACATGCTATACGAAAAGAACTTTCAAAATATTCTCGGAAAATCCCAAAACGTATATTGAGCAGATCACTCCGAATTGAAATCGCTTTTCGCCAACGATATGCTTGCAACAAATGTATATTATTTCCCATACCTCCTGATTTTCATGTCGACCACATCATAGAGTTGCAAGATGGTGGTCAAGATGTATCAGAAAATTTACAAGCCTTATGTCCAGGGTGCCATGCAGAAAAAACTAGGTTAAATCGTCTCCGAAAAAATAAAATGTTTGCAAATGCAATAAAAAAACAATACGAATCTTTCGTCCCACAACCCTATCAAGAAACGCCTGAACAACCACGTGGAAAGGTATTTTCCAAATTTTTTTCAAAAAATACACTATAAATTATATGACTTTTTTTATTAACTAATGAGAAATTTATGTTGGCTACTAACGTGTTTGACGTTAATAATTTCCATCATATGCTGGTACTTAGACAATTCTAAATATTTTTTAATCTCAATTGCATTATCCATCGCCTTTTTTACTGTTGTGAATATTCTCGAGTTATGGAATGATGCCTTTTTACAAAAATCTTACAAACACATGTCAAAAGACAAAAAATGTTGTTTAGATTGGTTTGATTTGTCCTCTGCTGATTCTGTTCTATGGCTGACCTGTGCGTTTCGGACGCTGGCCAGTTCGATGGCAATTGTAGCATGTTATATTTCATGGCTACAACGCGATCATTTTTGGAATGACAAACATTATACGACGGTTTCTGCATTTTGGTGTGTCCCTCCTAGCCTGTGGTTAATTTCTACAATACCACATATTATATGTCTAGTACAATGCGCTGCTGGTAATAATTCCAAATTATTTGCCTTTCGTAGACGTGTGACAATATGGATACTACATGATATCATCCTTGGTATATTTTGGTTGTATTTAGCTTGTATGTTATACGATTTGGCAGACGACCAAGATGATTCGGAATGGCGTACCATATTCTTGTCTATGCTATCGTGGCACATAGTGATTGTTGTACTGCAACAAATATATTTTACAGATGTATGGTCAACCTCACTCAATGTGTCTTGTTGTGATCCTAAAATGATACCAAGATGGAAAGTATTTATCAAGATATTTTCTTTAGGAATTATATATGTCGTGATTATGGTAATAATAAAAGCAAATGAAACCATTACAATGAAATGCAGTTTGTCGTCTGTCGTTATATTTAGTATAGCCGTTGTAGTCGGTTGTATTTCTAAATTCGAAAAAAGGGTAAAACAACAAATACTAATCCATTCAGCCCATGTTGGGAAGAAGGATGGCGTCACGTTGTTTTTCTGATACTTGAAAAAAATCAGTATATAAAGAATATTATTCAGCGTACATGTCACGACTTGCTTTTCGTTCTCCCGATTCATCGCCCGTTACTGTGGATCCAACACCAGTTTCTAATAATCACCATATGATTTTGGAAGCTACAGTAAAACCAGTTGGATACAATGAATATAATAAGTCAAGTATCGAAGAGCAGGGTTTCAAATTAAAACAATTGCGTCATAGTGGCAAAGATTTATTTGAGATGAATGAAACACGTAAAGTTCAAAGTGGAAACACGCTACTCTACCAGACCACAGAAACTTACGGTACTGCTATTTCCATTGAAAAAATAGTCGAACAAATGTCGCCCGCAGACCTCACCTTACGTGTTAATTTTCATAGGCCTGGTGTGCATTCGAACACTACTTGTATGGAATTATCTTCAGATATACTGAATCGATTAATGGCAACCACTGCAGATACAAACGGACATAAAATTGCGGAATTGCGTGTAAAAGCAGAACAATCAGCTACGACGCCAAGACACGGTGCCATGTATGTTGCTGTGACAATGAGAGGTACACAACATTATTTGTCACACATTGACTACAAAATTATTGATAAATATGACGAAATGTATCACGAATCTAAGTAAAGTATTCTTTTTTATTAAATTATCTGCTTTTTTACTCTTCTCCTTCTTTGGGTAATTCATCTTCATTGTTGTCACCTGGTTGTGTCACGGGCTTCTCTACTTCTCTCGCTTGTGGTTCTTCCATTTTTTCATGTGGTAAAGATACGTTTGCACACGCGTGTTTTGTATACGTATCCCAGGAGATCACTCCGCGTTGGTAATGGGCATATAAATCGGTATGTGTTAAAAACGGTGATATTGGAAATATAATTTCTACTTGCATACGTTTTTTGAGCGCATACACATCCTCGAGACCAGATTTCTTGCGTTTTTTACCAATAGCTTTCATCAATTGGTTTTTAATATCTTCTGCGTAAATGAGAGAATACATTTGTTCACATATGACCTGCAAACTGTTCTTCCAAGTTAAAATGGTTTTTTTAAATGTTTGATGTGTACCTTCTTCGTCCGATTTATGGGGCGTGTCTGCCATCATCAAAGACCGCGGAATTCCCATAACGCCACATACAATATCTTGGAACGTTTTTACTTGCGCTGTTATGTCCCCGCGTCCCGTTTGTGCGGGGATATTGACAATCCGTTGACCGAGCGGTACATTTACCATATTGGAAAGTACATCACCGCCCATGCTGACAGGAGCACCACCCGTAAAAAATGTGTCGTACATTTGCTGCTGATGACGGAGTGCCTGCACGTTGTGGCGGTCTCGATTAAATTTATTTGCGGAAGACGTGTCCTGCATATCGCCATCCGCATAAAAATCATAATTCACTCCTTCGACATTGTCGATTTTTGTATCGACCGATTCAGTCATTAAAATCGGATCACTACGCTTTTGCTCCATCGACAACGAAGTACCACGCAACGTATTAATATAACGGATATCTGGCATCAGATTGCCGACAATAGAAGTCAATTGTCCATTGGCAGTTGGTGAGTGACCGAAGATATCAAATATATGTACATTGGGTATTTCGTTCATCTGTTGGTCGTACACGACGTATTCACGTATACCTAAGGTATACAACATTTTTATCACAATACCACTTGGTTCGAGTACAACGGGAACTCGGAGACCGTCTTGCATGTGTACAATGCGTAGAATGACCAGTCCGAATGACAAAACACTGTCAATGATTTGCTTACAACAGGGCAACCAAAAATCGTTCATAATTTCTTGCATGTGTGGGTCTGGTCGGACTTTGCCACGGCGATGGGCGAATTCAATGCCATTGCCGAATAAATGGTGGTGAATGACGTTGCGACACATGTATAATATTGGTGTTGTTCGTAAGACGGACATGTAATGTGCCATTTTATCAACTGGTAATACAGTACCATGGTCCATGATTTACGATCTACTTGCGGCTTTATATACGTCAATCCCAACGAGACTCCACAATATCAATTGCATGCAACCACATACATGCATCTTTTGGTTTGCGTATTACTTTTGTTTCAGGTATAAAAGTTGTACCAGAGATGTATTTAAGTGAAAATGGATATTTTCGTTCTTTCTTTTTCGTAATACCCGCATATTGCTCTTGACATGTGACGTAATTATTGGAAGCGCCTGAAAAGACAGCGCGTGCATTTACTACAGACATACTGGGCTTACACATGTGGATGTAGGATTCTTCCATACTTTGTTCGTCCAATTCCAAGTTTTTTTGTGTAAAAATGGTATAATTGGAGGTCTTACATTCTTCTACTAAATGTGTATTGACGTGACGAATTTTCATGCGCCAATGCACATCATTTAATTGTTGCGAACCGACAATGCTACCTGGATTTTTTTCCAAATCGTCTGGAATAGGATTATTGATCTTTACCGGTGCTGTGTCTCTCAACATCCAGAAAGAAATAAACGTAATTGCAATTAATCCAACTGTATATGTACACCAACGTTGCCATCTAGGTCGTGGTTTATCCCTATATATATTCACATGATTTTTTTTGCACCATGGCATCTTTTTGGATAACCATTCGACCCTATATATACCACAGTGCATATCGACAACTAAACGGATTTCGATGTCTGTACAAATACTACAAGCAAAAAATGAATTTTTAGATAAACTATCGAATGCGTTAAATAAGGAACAGGAAATTTCAAATGCCTTGGGAAGAACAGAATACAAATCCACTGAACAAAAGGTATCGACAGTTGGTGTGCATATTAAATTTGGAAATCATGTGGACGAATTTGTTATGCGTGTGAAGGACAAACACAAACACCAACAAAATGTTGATAAATTGAAACATTTAATTGAGACAACACGACTTGAATTGGCAAATCTTTCTGCGTTACCCCCTCCCCAAAAAAAACGACCTAAAAAATCAATTCACATTAAATTTAAAGATGGAATAATTCGTCCTACACATGAAATTTTTCCCAAAAATGTTTCCTTATACCATTGGGAACTCAATTCCGACGCACAAGCATGGACATCCGTTGGTAACAACTCAGAAATCGAATTGGGTCAATCTTCAGGTGAAGTGAGATTACATTGTAATGGAGACGAATACGTCTCAAATCAAATTAAGATTTCTACCGTCATCAAACGCCAAGCAGCAGCAGCAAAACGAAAACAATACAGATTTGAATTGGACGACGTCGAATTTCAACAGCGGTGCACAGGTGTTGCGGGTCGTATCAAACGATTACTTTCACCACCAGTACGAAATATTACAAATGCATCTTTTACCATGCGTGTCTTTCAAGACCGCGTCGCAAAATTGCCTGAACATTTAAACGTAGAACTCACAACAATCGTGGATCTGTGTGACAATAACGACGTGAACGATACAGATTATATTGCCATGGTTGAATTCATTGAACCAACCATTCATTTAAATCCAAAGAAACTCCACAGTGAACTCAAAGATATTTACGAGGGAAATCGGGTCATTTTGAAAATTGATCAACGAGAAGCGAAAAAAAAGCCCAAGAAACCATCTCTTTTTATGTTAGACGAAGCGTCAACAAAAGAAGAAGAAGAACCAAAACGCCAAATTATACGTCGAACAAGAGCACAGAAAAAACAAGAACGATTGCGCAGAGAGCAAGAATTACTGGAACAAAAACAACGTGAAGAAGAACTTAGATACACCAATGAGGTAGCTGCAAAACTCCGCCAAGAAGAGGCAGAAATCGCGCGCAAACAACAAGAGAACGACGCTCGTATTGAACGTGAACGCCAACAACAGGAAGCAGAAGCCGAAGAAGCTGCCGAGAAACT
>TARA_B110000285_G_scaffold52464_1_pt1 | contig 57145 bp, 64 predicted proteins | sample TARA_B110000285 | Tara Oceans TARA_B110000285 (sample SAMEA4397756) | marine metagenome | biome: Polar Biome; feature: [SRF] surface water layer (ENVO:00010504); material: water (ENVO:00002006), including particulate matter (ENVO:01000060) such as... | depth 5 m
ACATCATTTTCTTCACCATAGCTGTTTTTAGCAGCCTTAACCATTGCTTCTTCAAGAGCAGAAATAACAATCTCTTTGTCGATCATTTTTTCCTGAGCTACTGCTTCTACTATTCTTAATATTTCAATTTTATTTGCACTTACCATGTATATGTTTGCCTTGTTTTTATCTAAAAAAAAAGTGGGCTAAACCCACTTTTATAGTTCACTAAAATGTATGCTGTCTTATATACAGTCAAATTTTATAAATCAAGAGCATAAAAAGACTATCTATTTCAAATAGTTATAGTCTTTTAAGGTGTATCAAATGAATCTTTCTGCCTTTTAGTATGCCTTTTTTTTGATATTTTGAAATATTAAACAAATAATCATCCGAATTTAAAGCTCTAATATCACAGTACTTAAACTCAATATCATTATTTTTTATGATTTCTGACATATGTTCAAAATATGAAATTGAATCTGTTGTTATGCTTACACTTCCATTAATTTTTAGCTTTTTATACAATAGTGAAATAAAATCATGGTTTATTAACCTTCTTTTAAAATGTCTTTTTTTTTCCCATGGATCTGGATTGATTATAAAAATATCATCTATCGACCTATTTTCTAAACTGTTTAAAAGATATAGGCAATTAAGGCCACAGAGCGATATATTGTATATATTTTCTTCTTTAATTCTTTTTAGAACTTTTCCTAAACCATTAATAAAAACTTCACATCCTATATAATGTGTACTTTCATCATTTTTAGCTTTTGATATTAAATGCTCACCATCACCAAATCCTATTTCAATAGTATGTTTTTTATAATTTGGATTTAAAATATATGTTTTGTCGCTGGCCTGCTTTGTAGTTACGTTCAATATTTCTTTATCAATTGAATAGTTTATATATTCTTCTTCAAAGATTTTACTTAATGATGGAGATAGCCTCTTGGCAATACGTCTGCCATAATATCGGTAATAAGCTGGATATTTTTCCTTTAAATCAAACAGCACATTAGATATTTTTTAGATCATTAACTATATCTAATTTTTCCCAAGAAAAACCTCCATCTTGTTCTGTGTCTCGTCCAAAGTGTCCATATGCAGCTGAACGTTTATAGATGGGTTTATTTAATTTTAAATGATCTCTAATTCCTCTTGGTGTTAAGTCTACAATTTCTCTAATTTTTTTTATAAGCTTAGATTCATCAATATTAGAAGTGTTGTAGGTATTAATATAAATTGATAATGGCTCTGCAACTCCAATAGCATAAGCAACTTGAAGTAAACATTTGTCTGCTATGCCAGCAGCAACTATATTTTTAGCTATATACCTTGTTATATATGCTGCCGACCTATCAACTTTAGTTGGATCTTTTCCTGAAAATGCCCCACCACCATGTGGTGCCGCACCCCCATAAGTATCAACTATAATTTTTCTGCCTGTTAATCCTGTATCCCCATCAGGACCACCGATCACAAAATTACCTGTTGGATTTATATGGTACTGTGTTTCATTTGAAAGCCAATTATCTGGCATAGTATTTTTAATAAACGGCATAACAATTTCTTTTATATCTTCAGAAGAAAGTCCTTCATCATGCTGTGTAGATACTACCACTGATGTACATTTAACTGGCTTTCCATCAACATATTTTAATGTTACTTGGCTTTTAGAATCTGGCTGTATGCCAGATATTGAATTTTCTTTTCTTGCTTTTGCAAGATCTTGTAAAATAAGATGGGAATAATAAACCGGTGCTGGCATAAGACTTGGCGTTTCATTGCATGCATAGCCAAACATTATTCCTTGGTCTCCTGCGCCTTGATCTTTATTGCCTAATGAATCTACGCCTTGAGCTATATCTGCTGATTGACTATGTACATAAGATTCAAAGGATAGGTCTTTCCAATGAAACCCACTTTGCTCATAGCCAATTTCTTTCACTGCATTTCTTGCCAAATCTTCATAAGGACAAACATACCCTTCTGGGCCACGTACTTCACCAGCTATAACAATTTTATTTGTAGTAACTAAAGTTTCAACTGCTACTCTAGCATTTTCTGGGTTAGATTGACTCATAAAGTCGTCTACTATTGAATCTGAAATTATATCTGAAACTTTATCGGGATGACCTTCTGAAACTGACTCACTTGTAAATAAAAACTCTTCACTCATTAAATATTTCTCTTTTTTTAAATAATATTTTAGTAAAGTATCCAAATATTATTAATAGTACCATTAAAAAATAAACAATTTTATACCTATATTTGGCATATATTGTATCAACTCCAATAGGGACAGTTACATCGACAAATCCATTGGCACCATAGGAAACTTGGTGCGTAATTACTCCCAATGGATTAATTAGTGCAGAAAATCCCATATTACTTGAACGGGCTAAGGGCAGACCTTCTTCTATCGCCCTAAATCTTATGTGTGTAAAATGTTGCATCGGACCCGTTTTTTTTCCAAACCATGAATCATTAGTTATGTTTATTATAAGTTTTGCATTTTCTCTCCTATTTTGTGCAACAATATTTGGAAATATACCCTCATAACAAATAAGTGGAATAAATAAACTTGGAAAATTATTATTTTTACCTTTAGATAAGGAGTTTAAATTAAAATATTTTGCAAAAGGTAATCCCATGATAAATTCAGAAAATGGAATATACTCGCCAAAGGGAACTAAGTGCTTTTTATCATATACAGATCCATTGTAGGCAATAGAATTATAATATTTATTATCGTCTACTCTTAAATATCCTTGAAACCAATCTAATCCTTCAAATGGTTTTAATCCAGCCATAGTTTCTGGAATGATTGTTAAATAATTTTCAGATTTTAGTTTTTCAACAATATTTCTAGTTTCAATTGACCATTTACTTGATTGTTCGATGTGTGTCCCTACTATTCTTACTTTAAAATCTTTAGATAGAACTTCTTCATAATTATTAATACGCTTAAATCCATATAAAAATATTAATAATATTATAATAATACTTAAGGCTGTTAAAAAAAAATTTTCTTTTTTAATTTTAAATGAGAATATTGCACAAGAGCAAAATACAGAAATAATACCCAAACCATATGGTCCCACTACAGATAAAAATTGAGTAAAATTACTTGACCATGACCAACTATAGCAAATTAAATTCCATGGTAACCCAGAAAATATATGGCTTCTTATTAATTCAAATAAAATCCAAATGACCGGAAAGTAAAAAATTTTTGAGTTACTGTCATCCCATAATAAGCAAATAGTTAGTTGCATTAATCCATAAAAAAGACCTAAAATTAGTGGTAAAATAATTATAGAAAAAGGCAGAAAATATTTAATGCTTCCACCATAAACTAATAGTGAGTTTGAAATCCAATATGTACTTGATAAAAAAAACCCAAACCCAAAAGCAATTCCTATAATAAAAAATCCAGAAAATAATCTGCCATATTTTGAATAAAATATGTCATTTACTTTAAAGAATGCTCCTACAATTATTAAGGATAAAAATGGAATATTGTATGGGTCAAATGCAAGTGATAAAAATAAACCTAGTATAAATGCAGCTATATAAAAAGATTTTTGGTCTTTCAACTTAATTAAGTTAAGCAACATAGTTATTTTGGTAGAGATATTTTTATAATCTTAATTCTTCTTGGGTCAGCATCATTAATAGTAAAAATTATTCCTGAATCGTGCTTTATAATTTCACCTCTTTGTGGAACTCTCCCAGCTACTGAAGTAACAAGTCCGCCTATTGTATCAGTATCTTCTCCATTTATTAATAGTGGTATTTGAGAAATTTTCTCCAGTTCAGTAATTGGTAAACGTGCACTTGCTTCAAATGTATTGGGGCTTAGTTTAATAAACATTGGCAAGTCTTGTGTGTCATGCTCATCTTCAATTTCACCAGTTATTTCTTCTATAACATCTTCTATGGTTATTAATCCATCAACACCACCATATTCATCTATAACTATACCCATATGTAATCTAGTTAATTGCATCTTAATCAATAAATCTAGAGCAGGCATTGATGGTGGAATATGCAAAATATCCTTCTTAATTTTTGTAATAAAATCTACACCTTCTTTTAAGTTACCTTCAGTCTGAAATTTAACTAAATCTTTAATGTGTAGCATTCCCGTTATATGATCTAATTGCTCATGATAAATGGGCACCCTGGAGTGAGCCCCATCAACAAAAATTTTTATAACTTCATCAAATGAGATTCTTTCATCAACAGCAATAATTTCAGCTCTTGGAATCATAATATCCCTAGCTAAAATTTCATCTATTTTCAAAATATTCATAAGCATGTTTCTTTCTTGCTTAGATATTCCATCTGTATTGCTAGACTTATTATCCAATACAGTCTCTAGATCTTCTCTAATATTCTTTTTATCTATTGAGCCTTTAAAAGATAGTCTGTTTAAAAAACTTTTAATCATTTTCTCACTTTTTTTATAATATTTTCTTCAAGTTTTCGCATAATTTCATAATCTTTATCTAATACGTGATCATAACCTAATAAGTGCAATATTCCATGAATAGATATCTTTGCAAGATATTCGTCTTTTTCTATATTTTGCTCCTTAGACTCACTTAATATTTTATCTATTGAAATAGCAATATCTCCTAATATATTTTCATGCTCAAAAGAGTTTTTATCAATCATAGGGAATGACAAAACATTAGTAGCCTTATCTTTTGATCTATAGTCAAAATTTAGCTTTTTAATAAGTGTATCATTAAGTAGAGCAAAGCTTATTTCATATTTCTTATTTACATGATTATTAGTCTCTGAAAAAGCTTGTTTTGCAGTATTTTTAATAATCTTTTTATAATTTGGTAAAAGGTTTATCCATTTATTGTCTAGAACTGAAAAATTGATTGTTGTCATTATGATATTATATCATAAGAGCTTAGTGATTTTGATTGGAAATTACTATGATTGTCATAGGCATCTAATATTTTAGATATAATTTCATCTCTAACAATATCTCGCTTAGAAAAATTAACAATGCCAACTTCTGATAAAAGTTTGAGAGCTTCAATTGAATCATTTAATCCTGATCCAATATGATTTGGTAAATCAATCTGAGATGGGTCACCATTAACAACCATTCTAGTGTTTTTACCACATCTTGTTAAAAACATCTTTATTTGTGTACTAGTTGCATTTTGAGCCTCATCAAGAATTACAAATGCATTGTTCAATGTTCTACCGCGCATAAATGCCAAAGGTGCTATCTCTATCATTGAAGACTCTATTTTTCTTAAAGCTTCATCTGGCGGCAACAACTCGTGTATTGCATCATAAAATGGTCTTAAGTATGGATCTACTTTTTCCTTAATATCTCCTGGTAGAAATCCTAATTTTTCCCCAGCTTCAACTGCTGGTCTTGATAAAATAATTCTGTCATATTTACCATCAAGAAGTTGTGCTACTGCTGCTGCAACTGCTAAATACGTTTTTCCTGTTCCTGCCGGTCCAACACCAAATACTATTTGCTTAGAATACAAGGCTTCTAAATATTGATTTTGTTGTGGGGTTTTTCCAGTAACAGAGGTTCTAGTTGTTTTTGCAACAGTAAGGTTTTTTATATTCTGATTTTCTTTATCATTTTTAATTTTCATATTCAATATTTCCTTAAAGCTATTTTTATATTTTAAGTTAGGTACTTTCAGTTCCTCAGACAATTGTATTATTGTATCTCTTAAAACGTATCGATCTTTTTTATTTCCTTTAATAATAATAATATTTCCTTTTTGTAGAATTTGAACTGAAAGATGCTCTTCTGCATACTCAAGATTTTCATTATTTATACCAATTATGTCTACGATATGTGAGTTGGCTAAGCTAACAACAGTTGATTTATTGCTACTTATAAGAGATTGATCTAATTTTTTTTTTAGACGTTTGTTCAATTCTTATTAATTTATTAATTACTTAACATACCATATAAACTCTTGTGATTGCAAGTTTCTATTGCCACTGATGCTTCTTCTCCAACCGTTAAATTCTTTGATTTTACATATACTGGTTGAAGAAAAGGTGTTCTACCAAAATAATATTCTGGATTACTTTGACTTTGATTTTCAATTAAAACATTGTCTACATTTTTGTTACAAAATGTTTTATTAAATTCTAATTGAAGTTCTTCTAATTTTTTTTGAAGAATGCTTAGTCTTAGTTTTTTTTCAACAAGTGGTGTTATATCTTCAATAGTAGCAGCTTTAGTCCCCGGCCTTTCACTATAGATAAATGAATAGGACTGTTTAAATCCTACATAATCCACTAAATCTAATGTGGCTTGAAAATCTTTTTCAGTTTCACCTGGAAACCCAATAATAAAGTCTGATGATATCTCCATATTTGGTCGTACAGTTTTTAAGTTATCTATAATATGTTTGTACTCACTAATATTATATTTTCTATTCATTTTATTCAAAATTTCATCAGATCCAGATTGAACTGGTAGATGAAGAAATGGCATTAATTTTTCATTAGAGCCATGAAGTTGAATTAATTCGTTATCCATATTATTTGGATGGGATGTCGTATATCTAATCCTTTTTACTTTTTCTATTTTACTAACTTCATCTATTAGTTTTGAGATACTATAAGAAATTTCTTTGTTATCTATATATTGATATGCATTAACATTTTGACCTAATAAAATAATTTCTCTGGTTCCACTTTCTGTTAGAGCCTCAGCTTCTTTAACAATACTCTCGATGGATCTTGAATATTCTGGTCCACGAGTAAACGGTACTACACAGAAAGCGCAAAACTTATCACAGCCTTCTTGAATGGTAATGTAAGATGAAACTCCTTTTGGGCTTTTTTCTTCACGAATAAGATCAAATTTTTCATTAATAATAAATTCTGTATTAATTTGCTTTTCTTTATAATATTTATGTGCCTTAAGCATTTTGGGTAACAAGTGATAGCTTTGGGGGCCTAAAACAATATCAACATCTTTATTTTTCTTAAAAATTTCATCATTTTCAGCTTGTGCAACACATCCTACTAAAGCTATTGTTTTACTTTTATCTTCTTTTGTTACTCTTCCAATATCAGAATAAACTTTTTGTGCAGCTTTCTCTCTGATATTACATGTATTAAACACAATTAGATCTGCATTCTGAATATCACTACTATTAAAGTAGCCATCATTAAGTAGCAATGAATTAATCTTATTGCTATCATACTCATTCATTTGGCAGCCATATGATTTAATAAAAAATGTTTTATTTTTCATCATATATAATAATGAATTCTATCTGTGATATTTTTACGAATTGTATCTTCACAATAATCTCTCATTAGTTTTCTATTTTCAAATTCTTTAATTGTTACTGCTTTATCAACTTTAACAGATACAGTTACAGTACCTGACATTAAAAAGTTTAACATCAATTCTAAGATAGGTATATCACCAATCCATGCAATTTCTCTTCTTGTAATGGCACCCATGGGCAAGCCGTTTTTTTTTAAATAAATTAATGTAATAGGTTGCACTGAAATATATTTTTCAAGATTTAATTTTGAACAAATGTATGTTGCATTTGCTGATTCAAAAAAAGATGATTTAAATTTACGAATACTACTTCCGTCTGATGTGGTTCCCTCTGGAAATAAAATGAGATTATGGCCTTTTAATAATTCATTTCGTATTATTTTGGTATAATCAAGTGATCGGGAGACTTTTGTGTTATCAATAAAAAATGTATTATTTATATTGGCTAAAAATCCAAATAACCCCATTGCTTTTACTTCTTTTTTTGCAATAAACCTTCCTTTAAATAAAGAGCCAATTGCTAAAATATCAATCCATGACACATGGTTGGACACAAGTAGTTTTCCAGTATTGTTTTGCTCATTTAAATATTTGAAACTTGCTTCATCTACTTCTACTTTAATACCAATTAAATTGTTAATTAGCTGAAAAAACTTTTCAGGCATAATATATTTCAATCTTAAATTAAATAAATTTGATATTATCTGGATGGGCACTACCATCATGACAAAAAGTATAATAAAAATTAATGATACTATTAAATTAATAATTTTCATTATGTATTAATAAAGTTATTTATTGGTCTTTTTTCCATACAACTCAAGGCGATGATCAACTAATTCAAAACCTAGTTCTTCAGCTATTTTTTTTTGAATTACTTCAATTTCATTATTAGAAAACTCATATACTTCACCACTCTCAATATCAATTAAGTGATCATGGTGAGAGTCCTGGATGGGCTCATAGCGTGATCTGCCATCTTTAAAGTCATGTTTTTCTATTGCACCATACTCTTCAAATAATTTAACTGTTCTATAGACTGTAGCAATACTGATATTTTTATCTTTTTCAGATGCCTTCATATAAATTAAATTAACATCTGGGTGACCAGCGGGGTGGCTTCCTAATTCTGTAATAATATCAGCTATCGTATTTCTTTGATCTGTCATACGTAGCCCTTTTTCTTGGCATATCTTTTTAAGATTTATCATTCTTAGAATGTTTTAACATAAATTGGATTTGGAATATATTTTTTTTCATTCAAACTTATTAAAGTGATGTATGCCTTTATAAATAAGTCACTATATATAAATATATCTTCTTTTTTTAATTTATCTTTTGTCATTTTGATATATTTTCTTATTTTTGGACTATTAGAAACAACGTCACAAGCACTTAATTGTAGCTTTAATTCTGCACTTAAATTTATTAATTCTATTTCAGAATTTTTTCCTGATTTAAGTAAATCTTGGGAAAAAAAACTTGAGTTATTTAGATGTATAAATATTTTTTGCTTAGTTTTATTATTTAATTTAGCATGATGTATTTTTAAAAGATCAAATAGAGATATTCCACATACGGGGATATTTAAACTCAGCCCTAGTATCTTTGCAGTTGTAACAGCGGTTCGTACACCTGTGAAACTTCCAGGTCCATTTATAACAATAATTTTTGATAAATTATTATAGCGCTTATTAACAGTATTTAGTATTTTTTGTACTTCTATAATAAGAGATTCAGATACTTTCTTTAAATTAGGTCTACTAATAGTAGCCAAAATATTTTTCTTATTTCCAATAATTAGGTTTAGGCCTCTTGAACAATCAATTATTAATATCATATATTTGATTATGACTATAGTTAGGTTTAAAGTTAAGTTTAATTTTTTGTTTTTAATATGTCACTATATAGATTTAAAAATAGCATACTCTTATTTTTTATAGCTTATTTTATTTTTTTGAATAATTTATTTGCTGAATCTTTCAACACCAGTAGTGCCACTGTTTTTATGTATCATCGATTTGATGAGTTCAAATACCCATCAACCAATATAAAATCTGAGCAACTTAAAAAACATTTAATATTTATAACATCTAATAAATATAATATTATTACAAACAGTACGATTTTGAGCAATATTGAATCAAATAAGCAATTTTTACCTAAAACAATAAGTTTTACAATTGATGATGCTTTCTTATCTTTCTATCAGCATGGTTGGCCTATTTTTAAAAAATATAAGATTCCTGTAACTCTATTTATATCTACTGACGTAATAGATGAATTGCACTGGAATTATATGAGCTGGGATAATATTAGAAGCTTTATTGCAGAGGGTGGTAGTGTTGGACTACATAGTGCTAGTCATGCGCATTTACCATTAAAAAACATTGACCAAGTTGAAAATGATTTAACAAAATCAATGAAGAGATTTAAAGAGGAACTTGGATTTATTCCAGATGTTTTTGCTTATCCTTACGGAGAAGCTAGTAATGATATTCAAACATTGCTAAAAAAATTGGGAATAAAGTATGCATTTGGTCAGCATTCAGGACTGATTCATAACAAATCTGATTTATACTATTTGCCAAGATTTTCATTAAATGAAAATTATGGAGATATTGAAAGATTTATATTTTTAGCAAATTTAAAACCATTAATAGTTGAAAACTTTATTCCAAATGAAATATTTTTAACTAAAAATAATATGCAAAATATTGAATTTGATATTTTATCTAAAATCGATATTGAACAGCTAAATTGTTTTTCTAATAGTGATGGTAGCTGGTCATCTTTGAATATTGATAGCTATACTAAAAACCGTGTTAGCTTGAAATTGGACAAACCATTTCTTTCAGGTAGAGGTAGGCTTAATTGCACGATTAAAAAAAATGATGAATGGTTATGGTTTGGACACCAGTTTACTATAAAGTAGTTTATAAATATGCAACTTCAAATTGTGGACTATATAATTTAGCTTTATCAAAATCTTGAAGTTTATTTTCAAAAATTATTGTTTTTAGCATTGAGGAGTAGTTAGCTCTTTCTGCATATTTAGAAAGATGGCTTGTAAGCTCAATTGCATCTATACCAATATTATTCTTTCTATATAAATTTCTAGCTAACCTAAAGTCATCATAATTGTTATTCGAATTTAAATTTTTCATATAAGCAGCTACAGAGCCTCTAAGAGTGCTAAATATTTTTATTTCATGAGATTCTTCTGCATCTCTTTGTTCGGGAACAATTCCACTGCCTTTAAACCAACTCCACTGACCAAAAAGTGCATTGCCTTCTAAAACAAATCTAGAAGTGCCCCATCCACTCTCTAAAGCAGCTTGTGCTAAGGCAATAGAAGCAGGTATTACATCTACTTTAACAATTAATTCATCTATATTCTGTGTTTTAACTTTATATTGTTTATACATCTTTTTTAAAAAAAGTGCATTTTCTCTAGAAGTATAATCAAAAACATTATTTTTAATATCTTTGATATTCTGATTAAGCTGAACAATCTTATTATTTTCTTTAATAATTAGAGGTAAGATTGATTGAATAAATAAATTCTTTTTTTCATTTGTTGACTCAATTAAACTGAAATCGATTGGTAATTTTGAAATAATTATATCTGGAACTTTTTTTTCAATACGTACATTTTCAACAGCATATGAATACTTACTAAAAATATTTTTTAAATCATTAATATTAAATGAATCATTATTCTCTTGAAAAGTAGAGTCATAAGCTATTGTTGTCTCCTCTTTATTTAAGTCAGCATTATCATAGCTATCCATTAGATTCAGATTTTTATTTAATTCAACCTGTATATCATTATTTGAAAAAATTCTGGACTGCGCATATATCAAAACACTTAATGCTATAAATAGTAACGAAACACCATAAGAAAAAAAGCCTATTTGATAGATGGATTTGCTTATAGTTTTTATATAATAATTCATGAAATTATATGTATTGTTCTACTGATTTTACTTCCCTAACATAGTGCTTAAGTAAATTTTCTATGCCAGTTTTCAAAGTCATTGTTGAACTGGGGCAGCCAGCGCAACTTCCTTGTAATGCCAAATAAACAACTCCATCTTTAAATTTTTTAAATTCAATATCTCCTCCATCCTGAGCTACAGCAGGTTTAATTTTTGATATCAATAACTCTTTAATTTGTGAAACTACTTCTTTATCAGCAATATCATACTCTGTAACTTCATCGACAAGTAAATTGGATACATCTTCTTTAATAATTGATTTTCCTGAACTTAAATAGTCAGCAATTTTTGTTAGAATTGAGGCTTTTAGTTGATCCCAATCATACTTATGTTTATTTATACTGATAAAATTTGATCCAAAAAAAATTGATTCCACACCATCAATATTAAATAGGTCAGCGGCTAAATCTGAGCTTTCACAATCCTCAATAGTATTAAATTCAAAAGTTTTATCTTTCATAAATTCATGCTCTAAAATAAACTTTAATGAATTTGGGTTTGGTGTGGATTCTGTTTGTATAAACATAATTAAATATCTTTTTCTGATGTATATATATAAATCATTAAATTAGAACAAATAGACTAAGAAAAATCTTAACTTATTGTATTATATAAATAGTTTTATTGAGCTCTAGATGCTAAATCTTCAATTTCTTCACTAGATAAGTCTTCAGGAATCACAACAATTGGTATTGGTAATTTACCAGATTTTTGACCTGCAAGTAAGGTGACTAGAGGGCCAGGGTTATCACCTTTAGATGCAGCAAGTACTAAAAATCTAATTTGATCGTCTTCTTCTAAAAATTCTATTATCTTCTCACTAATAACACCTTCTTTAACAACAAGTTCAGGTGTTTGACCAGATAAGTCATAAGCAATTTTTGACCATTCTTGCAATTTTTTTTCTGCACTATCACGCGCTTCCTGTTGAATAATATCTTCTACAGATTTCCAGTGTTGTGTGTCAGCATATTCAACAACACTTAGTAAAACTAATCCACCTTTTGTACTAGAGGCACGCTTTGAAGCAAATTGAATTGCGACACTTACTTCAGTAGATTCATCTACAATAACTAAAAATTTTGACCGGTGTTTCATTGTTTTACAAAGCCAACTATATCATATATTTCATTTAAAACTATTTCAGATTTTATCCTTGCTTTTGCAACGCCTTCAGCCATTATTTGATTTAAATTATCTCTATCACTCATTAGTTTTTTAATTTCATTTCCAATAGGTGTGATCTTTTCAATTAATGCATCTGATAAATCTTTTTTGAAATTAGAAAAGTTTTGACCTTCATAATACATAATTAATTCATTTTTAGTTTTATCAGTAACTCCAGAAAAGATATTTAATAGATTATTTACTTCCGGCATTAAATTAATTTCTTCCATTGATGCAGGCATATTTGTATCTGCGGTTTTAGATTTTTTTATTTTTTTTAATATCGTATCAGCATCATCTTTTAAGTTAATTCTTGAATATTCAGATACATCTGATTTACTCATTTTAGAATTTCCATCTCTTAAAGACATTACGCGTGAAATTTCTTTTTCAATAAACGGTTCAGGTAATGGGAAAAAATTTGGTGAATTATAATCATTATTAAATTTTTGAGCAATATCTCGCGTTAATTCTAGATGTTGTTTTTGATCACTTCCTACAGGTACATGTGTCGCTTTATATAAAAGAATATCTGCAGCCATTAATGTAGGGTAAGTAAACAAACCTGAACTAACATTTTCAGAATTTTTTCCTGATTTCTCTTTAAACTGTGTCATTCGATTTAACCATCCCATTCTACAAATACAATTTAAAATCCATGCCAACTCTGCATGCCCTGAAACTTGACTTTGATTAAAAATTGTACTTTTTTGGTGATTAATTCCACAAGCTAGATATGCCGCTATAACTTCATAAGTATTATTTCGTAACTCTTTTGGGTCTTGAAAAACAGTAATTGCATGTAAGTCTACTACACAAAATAAACTGTCATTTTCATTTTGCATTACTGCAAAATTTTTGATTGCACCTAAGTAGTTGCCAAGGTGAAGGTCTCCTGTAGGCTGTACACCTGATAAAACTACATTCTTATTCATTCTTTAAAAACTCCTTCTTTAAACTAGCATATGTAAAAGGTTTATAAATAGAAATTAATACAAAATAAGTAAAAATAGAAATGACTATTATCAAAACTAATAAGCTAACTTTAATAAAAAAACTTGAAATATCCAAACTGTAATAAAAATCTTCAAAAATAAATAAGGCTATTCCTAATAAGGATGATGAAATTACTATAACTATTATAGGCGCTATTGCTTTTTTACTATGACTAAAAAGCTTAGCTGCTGACAGATGAACATATAATAAAATTACATTAAGCCAACTTGAAATTGAAGTTGCAATTGCTATTCCCAAGTAACCATAATCATTAAACAAAATGATACTTAAAACTGTATTTGTCAGTACTGTAATAATTGCAAATATTAAAGGTGGTTTTGGTTTTTCGTTAGCAAAATATATAGGCGTTAATATTTTTGTTAAGATAAATGCTGTGAGGCCTAATGCAAAATATTTTAAGGCTAGAGCACTAGAGCTTGTTGATAGTACATCAAAACTTCCACGCTGAAAGAGTATTTCTATTATTATATTCGGAAGAAAATATAATGCTACAGAAGATGGAATTGCTAAGAGTAGAGCAAATATTATTGTTTTCTCTATTGTAAAAAATACTTCATCTGTTGAGCTATATTTTATTTGTTTAGATATATTTGGTAAAAGTGTAATGCCCAAAGCAATTCCAATAAGAGCAAGTGGTAATTGGTAAATACGATCTGCGTAATATAAGTATGAAACTGCACCGGATTGATATGATGCAATGATAGTTCCTATTAAAATATTAATCTGTAGCAATCCTGATGAAAAAATACTAGGAACAAATAATCTGAAAAACTTTTTTAACCCATTAATATAAAATGACTTAAAAAAAAAAATTTTAATTTTATTTTTTTTAACAGAAAAAAATAGTAAAATTAATTGGAGAATTCCAGAAATAATTACTCCATAAGATAAGCTCAATAGTATATTATATTTAGCATAGTAAGCAAAAAGAACTGATGAGCTTAAAACTATATTCAATAGAATTGGTAATGATGCCGAGAGCGCAAACTTACTGTGTGCATTTAATATTGATGTAAATATAGAACACATAGTTATAAGAATAAGGAATGGGAAAATAATTCTTGATGCTACTACAAGACTATCAAGTTTTTCTACATCTCGAGTAAAGCCTGGAGCAAAAATACTAACAAATGTTGGCATAAATATTTCAGCAATAATTACAATAATGCTTGTTAAAAATAATAAAATTAAAAAAACATTTCCAGCAAATATATTGGCATTCCTTATATCTGTTTGATTAATTAATTTTGAGTATATTGGTATAAATGAAGAGTTAAATGCACCTTCTGAGAAAATTCTTCTAAATGTGTTTGGCAATCTAAATGCTAGATAAAATACATCAGCTATTAGACCTGTTCCTAGGAAATTGGCAAATATGATATCTCTTATGAAACCAAATATTCTACTGACAAATGTGAAAAATGAATATATTGCTGAAGACTTTAAAATATTCATTTTATTTTAAATTTTAACATTTTAGCATTATATAGGTTTTTGAATTTGAATAGCATAAAAAAACCTATATAAATAAGTATCAACAATAATTATTATGACAAAAAATAAAGATTCACAGCATTTTAGTGATTTAGAGGCATTACAATTTCATTCGAGTGGTAAACCTGGAAAAATAGAAATTAGACCAACTAAACCTTTATCTACTCAAAGAGATCTTTCTTTGGCTTACTCTCCAGGTGTTGCTGCACCTGTTAGAGAAATAGCTGAAAATCCAGATTCAATTTATGACTATACTATAAAAGGTAACCTTGTTGCAGTAATTACAAATGGTACGGCCATTCTTGGTTTAGGTAACCTAGGTGCTGCAGCAGCTAAACCAGTTATGGAAGGAAAGGCTGTTTTATTTAAACGATTTTCAGATATTGATTCTATTGATTTAGAAATTGACACTGAGAATACTGATGAGTTTATAAATTCTGTTAAGTATCTTGGGCCTTCGTTTGGTGGAATCAATTTAGAGGACATAAAGGCGCCTGAATGTTTTATTATTGAAGATGCTCTTAAAGAACAAATGGATATTCCTGTTTTTCATGATGACCAACATGGTACGGCAATAATATCAACAGCTGGAATAATTAATGCGCTAGATATAACTGGGAAAAAAATATCAGATGTAAAAGTTGTTGTTAATGGTGCTGGTGCAGCTGGCATTGCTTGTCTAGAACTTTTAAAAGCAATGGGCTTACCAAATGGTAATGCTATCTTATGTGACACCAAGGGTGTAATTCATAAAGATAGAAAAGAAAATATTAATCAATGGAAATCTGCACACGCTATTAAAACAGATCTGCGCACATTAGAAGAAGCGTTAGTTGGTGCAGATATATTTTTAGGACTTTCTGTTGCTAATATAGTGAGCCAAAAAATGATTAAGTCAATGAACGAAAAACCTATCATTTTTGCAATGGCAAATCCTGAGCCAGAAATACTACCTGAACTTGTAAAAGAAGTAAGACCAGATGCTATTGTTGCTACCGGTCGATCAGATTATCCTAACCAAGTTAATAATGTTCTTGGTTTTCCATATATTTTTAGAGGAGCCTTAGATGTAAGAGCTACTACAATTAATATTGAAATGAAAATAGCCGCTGCAGAAGCGATTGCATCACTAGCTAAAGAAGATGTTCCAGATGAAGTTGCTAATGCATATCCAGGAAAAAGACCACAATATGGAGCTGACTATATAATCCCATCTCCTTTTGACCCAAGACTTATATCAAAGGTTCCTTTGGCTGTTGCAATAGCAGCAATGGAAACAGGTGTGGCTAGAAAAGCCATCGTAGATACAGAAACCTATGCTGCTGAGCTTGCTGCAAGATTGAATCCTTCTGCTGGATTATTACAAAATATATTTCAAGGTATAAAAGAAAACCCTAAGAGAGTTGTTTTTGCCGAAGGGGAAGAAGAAGATATGATTCGTGCTGCGGTAATTTTTTATAACAATAAAATGGGTACTCCAATATTGATTGGTAGAGAAGAAATAATTAAAAGTAAGATGAAGGAAATTGGTTTAGATTTTTTTGATCAAATGGAGATCCATAATACTAGAAATAAAAATACGCATGAACGGTATGCAGATCATATTTATAATAGACTACAAAGAAAAGGGTTTTTACGAGAAGACTGTTTAGATTTATTGATTAAAGAAAGAAATGTTTTTGGTGCATGTATGGTTTCATTAAAAGAAGCTGACGCAATGATATGCGGATTAACAAGAAGTTATGCTGTAACTCTTGAAAGTGTTGAATATGTTTTAGACCCTATACCGAATAAAAGAATTCTAGGTCTTACAGTTATGATATGTAACGGTCGAACAATATTTGTTGCCGACACTAATGTGCATGATATGCCAAATGGTGCAGAACTTGCCGACATAACAGAGCAAAGCGCTAAAGTTGTTAAAGAAATTTTTAATATTAAGCCTACTGCTGCATTATTATCCTACTCTAATTTTGGTAAACCTTTTACAGAACGCTCCGCCTATATAAGAGACGCGATAAAGATATTAAATACAAGAAATCTTGACTTTGAGTATGATGGTGAAATGGCTGCTAATGTTGCTTTAAATGAAAATTTATTAGCTCTATACCCGTTTTGTAAGTTATCAGAACCCGCAAACTTACTTATCATGCCAGCAATTCACAGTGCTAGTATTTCAACAAAATTATTACAAGAGTTAGGTGGCGGTGATCTTGTTGGACCATATTTAGTTGGGTTCAATGAATCTGTTCAGATAGCTCCATTAAGCGCAAGTGTTGCTGATATGGTTAATCTAGCTGCGCTGGCTTGCTTTAAACAAATAAATTAATTTAATTTATCCCAAATAATTTTTGCAATATCAATTTTTGAGAATTTTTTAATTTCCTTAATACAAGTAGGTGATGTTACATTTATTTCAGTTAGATATTTCCCAATTATATCTATGCCAACAAAAAAAAGTTTTCGTTTTTTTAGTTCTGGCCCAATTGCATCACATATAATTTTATCAGATTTTGAAATTGATGTTTTTTTTGCAGTGCCTCCAACATGAATATTTGATCGTATGTCATTTTTCCCAGGTACCCTAGCAATAGCGCCAACAGGTTTCCCATCAACAAGAATGATTCTCTTATCTCCATTAGTAATTTCTGCAAGATATTTTTGAACTATAAATTGCTCTTTATCAGAGGTTAAAAAGGATTCAATAATTTGATTTAAATTAAGATCTTTTTTTGAAATTAAAAAAACACTATCGCCACCGTTACCATAAAGAGGTTTTATAACTGCTTTATTATATTTTTCTAGAAATTGAATAATTTGATTTTTTGATCTAGTGACAATAGTAGGTGGTATAAGTTTTGGAAATTTAAAAATTAAGATTTTTTCTGGAGAATTTCTTATACCTGCTGGGTCATTAATAATCTGTGTTTTTTTTGAGTCTACTAATTCTAGAATATGCAATGAAGTAATGTATGCCATATTATATGGTGGATCTTGCCTTATAAATATAGTCTTCATGTTTGATAATTTAATAATCTTGCTTACAGTACACTTGTAATCATTATCATTATTTTTATTAAACTTAATTATTTGAGCAACTGCAAATGCCTCATTATTTTCAATGAACATACTGTCTGGTGAATAAATATAATTAGTATTACCTCTAAATTGCGATTCAATTATTAATGAAATTGTACTATCTGTTTTAAAGTTTATTTTAGATAGACTATCCATTTGAAATGCTACACTCATAATCAATTGTAATTTACTTCACTTTTCAATCTAACGTATTCGATTACATCTAGAACACCATACGTTTCTTTACATACATCAATAACAGCTGTTAATTCTCCTTGATTTTGTGCTATGCCAATTAAATAAACAATGCCATTAACAACTTCAACCGAGTAGTTTAAATTTAAAATTTCTTTATTAAATAGTAGCTTGCCTTTTATTTTAGTTTTCATGACCAAATCATCAGCATAATTAAGAATTCCTTCATTATTACTAATTTGAATTTCATTAATAACTTCTCTAACGCCCTCAATCCCCCATGCTAATTTAGTTGCCTCAATGCGTATATCAATTTGCTCTACTCCTCCAGTTAGCAAAACACGTCCCTCATTTACTTCAACTCCAACATTAAAAAATATTTTTTCGTTTGTACTAAAATAACTATTTTTTAATTGAGCTAAAATAATTGTATCTTCAACATAATTATTAAATGATCTTTCTTGTTTGTTAACTAATAATGCTTGTGAGGTGCTAGCTAAATATATTGATTGACAGGCAGAAGTGATGACGGATAAAAAAAATATTACTATTAATATTTTCACTGGAATAAATATAATATTTTTCATAATTTTATTATTTATTATCAATTACTAATTGATATATATTTCTTTTAGGTAAATTAAGTTTTTCAGACAATAATTTGACAATTTCTTTATCTTTTTTGTTTTCTTTATATAAATTTATTAATGCTATTATTTCTTCTTTATTAAATATACTTTTTTTATCTAATGATCCACATTCTATTATAACGGTAATTTCACCTTTAATACTTTCCCTTGAATTAAACTCAAAATAAACCTCTTTAGGTATTCCCCTTACAATTTCTTCATTTTTTTTAGTTAACTCTCTAATTATGGCAATTTTACGATTAGGAAAATGGTCAATTAAATTTTTTAAACACTTTTTAAGACGTTTGGGTGATTCAAAAAATACTATAGTTTCCTTTGAGTACTCTATTCTCTCAAAAAAAGCTTCTTTTAGTTTGTTGGTCTGAGGAGCAAACCCTAGAAAAGTAAAGCTACTATTGTCTATACCTGAAACAACAATACTACCTAATACAGCAGAGGCCCCTGGTATAGAGTAGATTGGTATATTTTCTTCTATACATTTTTTAACCAATTCCTCACCAGGATCAGATATTAAAGGGGTTCCTGCATCAGATATTAAAGATATTGTTAAGCCATCTTTAAGTTTACTTAGTATGCCAGGAATTTCTCTTGTAGAATTAAATTTATGAAATGATTTTAAAGTTGATTTTATGCCATATTTAATTGTTAATTTTTTACTTGTCCTCGTATCCTCACACAGTATGAGAGAAGATAAAGATAAAATTGATAATGAACGAATTGATATATCTGCTAAATTTCCAATGGGAGTTGAAACGACATACAGTCCAGGCAGAAAATTATTTTTATTTAATTGATCAATAATGGTATTAGTATTTATGTTAAGATCCATAAGGTTATTTATTAATATTTTTTTTAATTATAACATTATTATATTGTTTATTCTGCCATTTTTCTTTTATGGATGTGAGACAATACCTAATCAAAATAATAGAATAAATCAAATTCAGAAACAAGATAATGAAATTGGTTTTATAAAAGCAAAAATTAACAGTAGTCTTCCAAGTATTAAAGTTGGCTTATTATTGCCATTGAGTGGTGAAAATTCAACAGTTGGTAAATCTCTACTTCGTGCAGCCCAATTATCATTAGCGAAGACACAGAATAAAGATATAAAATTGATTATTAAAGATACTCAAAGTATTAATAAGAATATTATTAGATCATACTATGAGTTAATTAATGAAAATGTTGATATTATACTTGGACCAGTATTTACCGATAACATAAAGTTAATTTCTCCACTTAGTATTGATGAAGAAAAAATTATGATTACGTTTTCAAACAATACTGAAATTAAAAATAAAAATACATTTATATCAGGAACAACTCCAGAAAATGAAATTGTGGAGATATTTAGATACGCATTATCAAAAGGTAAGAGGAAATTTGCAATCATACTTCCTAACAATAATTATGGAAAAAGATCTAAAAAGCTTATTGAAAATTTATTAAAGATTAATAATGGAGAAGTAAGTAAAATTGTTTTTTATGAACCGGCAGACCCTGATTTTTATCAAGTTTCAAAAATAATTGCTAACTACGATTCAAGAAAAATTAAACTTAGTGATAAGCTAGATGAACTCAAAGAAAATGGATCACCAGCTGCTTTAAAAGAATATGACTCATTAAAAAACAAAGATACGCTTGGTGAACTTGATTTTGAGAGTTTATATATTGGTGTTGAAAGCATTAAACATTTATCAATGATAACATCTGTTCTTCCTTACTACGATGTTGATCCAAAAGAAGTTTTATATTTAGGCAATTCGTTGTGGTCTAATAATATAGCCGCAAAAGAGCCTGCTTTAGAAAAAGGAGTGTTTCCTGATACTGAACATATTAATTATGAATTCTTTAGATCTAGCTATTTTAATACTTTTAACAATAAGCCACACAAAATTGCATCACTTGCTTATGATTTAGTTGGATTAATTTCTGCTATGCAATTAAATAATCAAAAACCTTCTTTTGATAATCTTGTTAATAAGACTGGCTTTATAGGCAGTAAGGGCTTGTTTAGATTTAAGGCAGATGGAAATATTGAACGCTCCTTGACTATATACCAAATTAGAAATGAAAAAATAAATGTAATACAAAAAGCAGACTTAAATTTTAATTAAATAATTTTTAAGTTTATTAAATGCAATTTGTCTATGGCTTATTCGTTCTTTATATAAAAAATTCATTTCACCAAATGTTTTTTTGTAGCCATCGGGTATAAATATTGGATCATAACCAAAACCATTATTGCCCACTGCTGGAAAATTTAAATGACCATAAACCTTACCTTCAAAAGAAAGAATTCTTCCTGTTGGGTAAGCTAAACTTAAAGCACAACAAAAATGTGCCCTTCTACTTCTTTTGGATGTTGCAGAAACTTTCAATAATTCTTTTTCTATTTTATGGATAGCAATAGTAAAATTTTTTGATTTACCTGCCCACCTAGCAGATAAAATTCCAGGACTACCATTCAAAGCATTAATACAAAGACCACTATCATCTGCCAATGCGATATGACCTGATTTTTTTGAGACAGCTTTGGCTTTAATAATTGAATTTTCAATAAATGTTTTCCCAGTTTCTTTTGGTGCAGATATATCAAAGTCTGTTGCAGAAAAAATATTTAGCTTAAAAGGTTTTAAAAGATTTTTAATTTCAGAAATTTTACCTTTATTGTGTGTAGCAATTACTAATTTAGTTTTCATAAAGCTATTAAATTACATAACCTTTTTTTGTGCATTAATAATCTCTGCAATTCCTAGTTTTGCTAAATCTAACAATTTAGAAAAATGCTGCTCTTCACAAATCTTACCTTCAGACGTAAGTTGTATTTCTACTAGTTTTTGACTGTCTGTTATTACAAAGTTTGCATCCACATCAGCTGACTGATCTTCAATATAGTCTAGATCTAAATAACAATCATTTGCTATTACTCCACAGCTAATGGCAGCTAAATTTTCTATTATTGGATTCTTTCTAATAATTTTTTCTTTGATCATAGATTCAAAGCAATGGTGTAGGGCAACAAAAGCACCAGAAATAGCAGCGGTTCGGGTACCACCGTCAGCTTGTAAAACATCACAATCAACTAAGATCTGCATTTCAGTAAATAAAGAAGGGTCAACAATTGCACGCAGCGATCGCCCAATCAATCTTTGGATTTCTTGTGTTCTACCAGTTTGCTGACCTTTTTTTGCTTCCCTTGAAACACGCTCATGCGTTGCTCGAGGTAACATTCCATATTCTGCTGTAACCCATCCTTTATTTTGACCTTTTAACCATCGTGGAACTGATCTATCTAAAGATGCATTACATAACACATGGGTGTCACCAAATTTTACTAAGCAAGAACCTTCTGCATATTGAGAAAAATTAGGAATTAATTCAATTTTTCTTAATTCATTTACATTTCTACTTTTTCTCATATTTTTTCCTTTATTTTTATATTACGCAGGTATTGACGAAAAGAATATAGATCATTACATGAATATAAAATATTAGAAAATTAGATATATGATAAAAAAAAATAAACCCGATGATACTCAAGATCTTGAAAATAAAGATTTACAAAATGATGAGTTAGAGCTTGAAGGTGAACAGCCTGAAATAGATGAAGCTCCCTTAGGGGTTGATGAAATTAATGAATTAAAGAATCAACTATTAAGATCTTTAGCTGATAATGAAAATACACGTCGAAGACATGAAAAAGAAAAAGACGACTTAAGCTCATATGTGATGTCTAATTTTGCTAAAGAAATGCTTTCTGTACTAGATAATCTTCAAAGAGCAATGGAGGTTAGTAGTAAAATTGATCAAGACAATAGTAATATTGACAGTAATACCAAAAATTTTATTGAAGGTGTCCAACTTACTGAAAAACAACTTAATTTTATCTTCGAAAAATTTAAAATTAGCAAAATAGTTTCATTAGATAGTAAGTTTGACCCTAATGTGCATCAAGCAATGTTTGAAATTGACAATGATGAGGTTGATGAGGGAATGATTCTTCAAGTAGTTCAGGATGGCTTTAAAATAGAAGATCGTCTTTTAAGGCCTGCGTTAGTTGGTGTTTCAAAGAAATCTGCTAAATAATCCAGCTTTTAAAGCAAAAAGCACTTATTTAAAAAAAACAAAAAGTTAATCTGGGGGACTTGTAGATTAGCAGTCCACTAACTATATATAAATCAAATATTTAAAAGAGAGAGATAAAATGTCAAAAGTTATAGGTATAGATTTGGGTACAACAAACTGTTGTGTTTCAATAATGGATGGTAAGAATTCTAAAGTAATTGAAAATTCTGAAGGATCAAGAACAACCCCATCTATTGTAGGTTTTGGTAAAAATGGTGAAAAAGTTGTAGGTCAGCCTGCTAAAAGACAAGCTGTAACCAATCCAGAAAATACTTTATTTGCCATTAAAAGATTGATTGGTAGATCTTTTGACGATCCAACTGTTCAAAAAGATATCGAAATGGTTCCGTATAAGATTGTTAAGGCTGATAGTGGAGATGCTTGGGTTGAGGCTGCTGGTGAGAAATATTCTCCCTCTCAGATATCGGCTTTTATTTTAACAAAATTAAAAGAAGATGCTGAAAGATATTTAGGTGAAAAAGTTGAAAAAGCAGTTATCACTGTTCCAGCTTATTTTAATGACTCTCAAAGACAAGCAACTAAGGATGCTGGTAAAATAGCAGGTTTAGAAGTTGAGCGTATTGTTAATGAGCCTACCGCAGCTGCTTTAGCATACGGTTTAGATAAAAAAGAAGGCAAAACTATTGCTGTTTACGATTTAGGTGGTGGAACATTTGATGTGTCTATTTTAGAAATTGGTGATGGAGTTTTTGAAGTTAAGTCCACAAATGGAGACACTTTTTTAGGCGGTGAAGATTTTGATATTCGCTTAGTTAACTATCTTGCTGATGAGTTTAAAAAAGAAAATGGTATTGATCTAAAAAAAGATAAGCTTGCTTTGCAAAGATTAAGGGAGGCAGCTGAAAAAGCTAAAATTGAATTGTCTTCAACTCCACAAACTGAAGTTAATCTTCCATTTATAACTGCTGACCAATCAGGCCCTAAGCACCTTACTTTAACAATTACTCGGGCAAAATTGGAATCACTAGTAGAAGATTTAGTTCAAAAAACAATTGATCCGTGTGAAGCTGCTCTAAAAGATGCTGGCTTAAGCGCTGGTGAAATTGATGAAATAGTCCTTGTGGGTGGTATGACTAGAATGCCAAAAGTTATTGAAACTGTTAAAAATTTCTTTGGAAAAGAACCTAATAAAGGCGTTAATCCTGACGAAGTTGTAGCAATGGGTGCTGCCATTCAAGCAGGAATTCTTCAAGGTGATGTAAAGGACGTACTTCTTCTTGACGTAACCCCTTTGTCTCTTGGGATTGAAACGTTAGGTGGTGTTGCAACTAAATTAATTGATAAAAATACTACAATTCCTACCAAAAAAAGTCAGACTTTTTCAACGGCAGAAGATAATCAATCTGCAGTTACTATTAGGGTTGTTCAAGGTGAACGCGAGATGGCTGCTGATAATAAACAATTAGGTGACTTTAATTTAGATGGTATTCCTCCAGCATCAAGAGGTACTCCACAAATTGAAGTAACTTTTGATATCGATGCCAATGGCATTGTAAATGTTTCAGCTAAAGATAAAGGAACTGGTAAGGAACAACAAATTACTATTCAAGCATCAGGTGGTTTAAGTGATGAGGATATTGAAAAAATGGTTAAAGATGCTGAGGCCAATGCAGAATCTGATAAGAAAAAACGAGAATTAGTTGATGCAAAAAATCAAGCGGATACCATGATCCATTCTGCTGAAAAAAATCTTACTGAATTTGGCGACAAAGTTACTGAAGATGAAAAAACAGCAATTGAAAAAGATGTTCAATCTTTAAAAGATGCTTTAACTAGTGAAGATCTAGAAAAAATTAAACCTGCCCTAGAGGCTCTAACGCAATCTTCTATGAAATTGGGTGAGGCAATGTATAAAGAGCAGCAGGCTGCTGCTGGAGGAGCTGCGGCACCTGATCAAGACAGTGAACAACCTAAAGATGAGAATATTGTTGATGCTGATTTTGAGGAAGTAAACGAAGATACTAAGCAAGCCTAAATATTTTAATTGAGGGCGGCCAATGTCTAAAAGAGATTACTACGAAATATTAAGTGTAAATAAATCTGCAAATGATACTGAATTAAAAAAAGCTTATTATAAGTTAGCAAAACAATATCACCCAGATCAGAATCCGAATAATCCTGAGGCTGAAAAAAAGTTTAAAGAAGCTAGTGAAGCATACGGCATACTTTCTGATAAAGAAAAAAGAGGTGCCTACGATCAATTTGGTCATGCTGGAGTAGATGGAAATGCGGGGGGTGGCTTTGACTCTTCTAGTTTTTCATTTGAAGATATATTTTCTAATTTCTTTAATGACTCATCCCCGTTTAGTGGCGGTGGAGGAAGAACTAACAATCGTGGATCTGATTTACAATATGAAGCCTCTATAACTCTTGAAGATGCATTTGGTGGTAAAAAACTAAAAATTGATATTCCTACACAAGTAAAGTGTGGAGATTGTAGTGGATCTGGTGCAAACAAAGGGAGCTCTCCTTCATCTTGTCCTATGTGTAATGGCCGTGGCCAAGTTCGTTCTCAACAAGGTTTTTTTTCAGTACAACAAGGCTGTCCACAGTGTCGCGGTAAGGGCACTATAATTTCAGATCCTTGCAAACCTTGTAGGGGTGCTGGACGAGTTCAAAAAAATAAATCTTTAATGGTTAACATTCCTAAAGGTGTTGATGAGGGTTCAAGAATACGACTCACCGGAGAAGGTGAGGCTGGAATTAATGGTGGCCAACAAGGTGACTTATACATATTTGTATCTGTGAAAAGACATAATTTATTTATTCGAGAAGATGATAATTTATTTTCAGAAGTTCCTGTGTCAATAATTGATGCAACAATTGGCGGTACTATAGATGTTCCAACTATCGATGGTGGTAAAGCTAGGCTAAAAATTCCTTCTGGAACACAATCTGGTGATCAATTTAGACTTAAATCAAAAGGCATGCCAAGTGTTAGAGGTGGGAAGGTTGCGGATTTGTATGTTCAAGCAAAGCTAGAGACGCCTATAAAATTAAATAAAAAACAAATAGAGCTTATGCAATCTTTTCAAGAATTATCCTCAGATTCGGAAACCCCTCTTAAAACTGCCTATTTAAAGAAGGCTAATGATTTTTGGAAATCTAAAAAGTAATATTTCATACCAATTTCATAGAATTCATTTATTCTACATACCATGAAACCAATTAAAATTATTGTTACAGGCGCTACTGGACGTATGGGTCAAATAATTATAAAAAAAATTATATCTGATAAATCTTTTAAGTTAATTGGCGCCACAGAAGCTCCTAATAATAAATTTATAGGTGCAGATCTTAGCAAGATTTTAAAAATTAGGAAAACCAATCTTAAGATTACAAATAGTGCTGTTTCTCTCTTTGCAAAATCAGATGTTGTTATTGACTTTACTTTGCCTAAAGCAACCATGGAGCACATTAAACTTTCAGTAAAGTCTAAAATTGTACATATTATAGGAACTACGGGATTTACTAAAGCCCAAGAAAAGAAAATAAATGAAGCTGCAAAAAAAGCAATTATAATAAAATCAGGCAATATGAGTATGGGTATTAATATACTTCAACAGGTCATTAGCAAAGCTGCAAGTCTTTTTAATGATAGTTTCAATATAGAAGTGTTGGAAACACACCATAAGAATAAATTAGATGCTCCATCTGGAACAGCATTAATGCTTGGTCAGTCTATCGCTACTTCTAAAAGAAAGAACTTGGAAAAAATAAAAGTAATTGGAAAAGTTGGATCTAGAAAAAAAACACAGCAAGATAAAATATTATTCAATTCTTATAGAAAAGGCAAAGTAGTTGGTGATCATAAAGTTATTTTTTCATCAAAGGATGAAATTATAGAATTGAATCATAAGGCTTTAGATCGTGGAATTTTTGCAACAGGTGCTATTCAAGCTGCTAAATGGGGTATAAAACAAAAACCTGGCCTTTATTCTATGTTAAATGTTTTAAGTGATTAGAAATTGTCAATGAACATACAAGCGAAAACAAATAAAATTTTCCAAAAACTAAAACAAAAAAAACTTCAAATTGAAACTGATTTAATTTATACAAATGCCTATACGCTATTAGTAGCTGTTGTATTATCTGCACAATCAACAGATGTTGGTGTAAATAAAGCTACTCAAAATTTATTTAAAAAGGTAGATAACCCATTACAAATGCTCGATCTTGGTGAGAAAAAACTGATAGAGCATATCAAAACTATTGGGCTATATAGAAATAAGGCAAAAAATGTGATTGCACTCTCAAAAATATTAATTGATCAATATAATTCGAAAATACCAAACACAATGGAAAAACTTATAGCGTTGCCAGGCGTAGGCCGAAAAACGGCAAATGTTGTTTTAAATGTAGTTTTTAAACAACCAACAATTGCTGTGGATACGCATGTTTTTAGAGTCTCAAATAGACTTGGAATAGGTACTGGTAAAACTCCAGAAGAAGTAGAAAAAAAATTGTATAAAAATATTCCATCAAAATATTTAATGAATGCTCATCACTGGTTAATTATGTTTGGACGTTATACATGTAAGGCTCAATCCCCTTTATGTGCTGAATGTAACCTGATAGATTATTGTAGTTATAATAAAAAGAATTATGGAAAATAAAGTTGCTTTAATTATTGGTGCTGGAGATAACTTAGGCAGTGCTATAGCAAAGTGTTTTGCCGAAAATAGTTATACTGTTGTAGCAGCAAGACGTGATGGCAGTAAATTAGAAGTTTTAAAAAAAAATATTGAAGATAGTGGTGGAATTTTTTATGGCTATTCATTAGATGCAAGAAAAGAGGGTGATTTAATTGAATTTATAAAAAAAATTGAAAATGACATTGGTTCTATAGAGGTAGCAATTTATAATGTTGGTGGAAATATAAAATTTGATATTACCAAAACAACTTCTAAAAAATATTACAAAACATGGGAAATGGCTACTTTTGGTGCTTTTTTAATGGGAAGAGAAGTTGCTAAATATATGCTTCCAAAAAAAAGAGGTACAATAATCTTTACTGGCGCAACAGCGAGTCTCAGGGGAGGCAATGGTTACTCAGCCTTTTCTGGTGCAAAACATGCTAAAAGAGCATTAGCTCAAAGTATGGCTAGAGAACTAGGGCCACAAGGAATTCATGTTGCACATATCATAATAGATGGTGCAATAGATACGCCCTGGATTAAAGAGTTGTTTTCTGATTTCTATAAAGAGAAAAAAGAGCTTGATGGTTTAATGAATCCATCAGATATTGCAAAAAACTATTTGTGGCTACATCAACAGCCACGTAATGCTTGGACACATGAAATGGATTTAAGACCTTGGATAGAAAAATGGTAATACAAAAAATAAACTCTAATAAAGATTATGATGTAGTTGGTGTTGGCAATGCCATTGTTGATCTAATAAGTGAGGTAGATGAAAATTATTTAAAAGAAAATAATATTATAAAAGGTACCATGTCTTTAGTTGAGTATGATGTTGCCAATAAAATTAGTAATGAAATTAAGATTACTAAAACTATTTCCGGTGGCTCTGTTGCTAATTCAATTGTTTGTATGTCACAACAAGGTCTTAGAGTGGCATTCATTGGTAAAGTAAATAATGATAAATTGGGAATAGAATTTGCTGCAGGTTTAAAAAAGGAAAAAGTGGGCTTTAAAATTACCAAAACATCAATTGATAAACATACAGCACGATGTGCTATATTAGTTACTTCTGATGCAGAAAGAACAATGAATACTTATCTTGGAATATCTCAAGAGTTAAGTGAAAAAGATATTGATACAAATCTAATAAAAAATTCATCTATTATATATTTAGAAGGATACCTATGGGATTTAGAAAATGCACAAAAGGCAATACAGAAATCTATCATTGCAGCAAAAGAGTCTCAAACAATGGTCGCATTTAGCATTTCAGATGCTTTTTGTGTAAGTCGTTTTAGAAATAAGTTTTTAGATTTGATAAATAATTCAGCAGATATTATCTTTGCTAATGAAGCAGAGATAAAAAGTCTTTATGAGACAGATGACATAAATAATGCCATACAAAAATGTCAGGAAACAAAAAAAATATTTGCCATAACTCTTGGTAATAAAGGTGCAAAAGTTATTTATAAATCTGAAGTTATTGATACTGAGCCAGAAATGATTTCGAATTTAGTTGATACAACTGGTGCTGGGGACTTATTTGCTGCTGGCTTTCTTAGTGAATACATAAGATCTCAAAACTTAAGGTCATGTGGAAAAGAAGGAGTTAGATTAGCTTCTTTGATAATTCAAAAATTTGGTGCTAGGCTTTAGTCAAGATAATTGACTCAACTTTTTTTATTACCTGCTCTAAAGAAATACTATTTATATCTTCGCTTGCAGAACTATTAGCTGAAATACTATGTATTTTATCCAAATGTTTTGGTGTAAATTTTTTGCCATTACTCTTGCCAAAAAGTTTAATTACATGACAAAGATTAGTTGAAAGCATGTGAGAGGTTCCACTATCATTAGTTATCACACAATCAAGAAATTTAGTGCTTCCCATAACAACCTGAATGCCACTTAATTCATTAAATATATCTTCAGGGTAAATAATTTCTTTGATACTTTTGTTTAACTTCTGTTTTAATTTTTGTTCCAATGGGCCTAGGAAAAAAACAATTTTATAATTTTTTTTCTGAAAATATTTTGCTAAATTAATATAATTTTCTATATTCCATATTTTTTTTTCTAGGCCTGCACCAGGTGCAAAACCGATATATTTAGTGTCATTTAAAAAACATGTACTTAGTTTTTTTTCTAAAAATTCAGGAATTTCTATAACAAAATTATTTACTATCTTATTTCCTGTATACAAACTTATGAGCTCTAATAACTCATTAAGATAATATTGTTTAATTCTTTTTTTTTCTTTTGGTCTAATTGTTGAAAAAAACCAATTTGAACAACTTGATATAAAATGTTTAGTTTTTATCCTTTTTAGAATTAATGTTTCTTTTATTAGTCTTCTTGTATCTATTATTAAATCAAAATTTTCTTCTTCTAGAGGATAGTTATTAGAAATTTTTTGCCATGGAAAAAAGTTCAATTCTACATTATCCCAAATTTCATCAATGTAGTTTTTAATATAAAAGTTTAATTCTTTTTTATAAACAGTTCCAAGATTACTCATCCAAATTATCTTGTCATTTGGAAACTCTTTTCTCAAATAGTACAAAAAAGATATTTTTATAATCCCATCTCCAATTTGGTCAGCACCAGAATAAATTAAAATTTTTTTCACACCAATAAATATATGTTAGTTATTAAATTTATTTTTGTGGCTCCTCGCTTATTTTTACAATCATCTTTCCATTGTTCTCTCCTGAGAATAGCATCTTAAGACTTGTAACGGCATTTTCTAGGCCATCAACAATGTGATTTTTATGTTGCAGCTTACCTTCTGCCATCCATTTTGACATATCTACAAAGGCTTCTCCAGCTCTCGCTTGATAGTCAAAAACTATAAACCCTTGAACCCTTAGTCTCTTAACAAGTATATTGATCCAATTACGCGGACCAGGTTGTAGCGTTTCACTGTTATAACCAGAAATTTGACCACAAATACTCATTCTGCCACCAATATTGAATCTATTAATTACAGCTTCAGAAATTTCACCTCCAACATTATCAAAATACATATCAATTCCATCAGGACAAAGTTCTTTAAGTCGAGCGTTCAAATTTTCAGTTTTATAATTGATAACACCGTCAACTTTTAAGTCATTTAGTAGCCAATTACATTTTTCTTGAGTCCCAGCAATACCTACAACCTTGCAACCTTTGATTTTTGCAATTTGAGAAACTATTGAGCCTACGGCACCTGCTGCACCAGAAACAACTAAAGTCTCATTTTCTTTCGGGTTTAATACGTCTAGTAAACCAAAGTATGCTGTTATTCCAGGCATACCCATAACACTTAAAAATGAAGGCATTGGTAAACCCGTATTAAGAGGAATTACTCTTAGGCCCTTACCATCATTGATACAGTATTCCTGCCATCCACCTTGATATTGAATAACATCACCTGATTTAAACTTTTCATTTTTAGAATCTTCAATGATACCTATCGTACCACCTCTCATCACATCACCTATTTGCATTGCATCAACATAAGATGCTTTGCCACTCATCCACCCTCTGTTAGCTGGATCTAGAGATAGGTAAATATTTCTAATTAAAACTTCACCATCATTTATATTACCTAAGTCTGAATCTTTAAGAATTAAATCATTGTTTTTAATTTCACCTACTGGAAATTCATTTAGTATCCACTGTTTATTTTGCATTTTTTTCCTTTTTTTATTTTTTACTTAATTCATTTACTCTAGCACCTGGCATATTCATTATCACACCTGTTGATGTTGCAGTCACGACAATTTTATCACCTTGCATAAGATGTCCTTCTAGAAAAACTAAGTTCTTTCCAGCTTTGACAATGCGTCCAAAACCATAAGCTTTGCCAGGTTTTGTTGGATATAAAAAATTAGTTTTAATTTCTACGGTTGGGGGACGTTGAGTAAAATTTGATTTAAATATAAATGCAAGTGCCATGGTGTCATCTATCATTCCAGATAATAATCCTCCTTGTACATCACCAGTTGGATTACAGAACTTTTTATCTATATTAAACTCAAACCTGATTGTTCCTGCATCAGTGTTCAATTCTATGCATTTCATATCATAGAGAGATTGAAAAGTTTCATTTTTGTTATAAAGCTGAATAAGCTCTAAATCTGTAAATTTTTTCATTAGAAAAATAGATGGTTATTTTATTTAGAAATTCAAGCCATTGTAGTAGAATAAGTTTCTATATTAAGATTTTTCTGGAATTAACATTGGACCTAATTTACGACCTGCTAAAAGATGTATGTGTAGATGAGGTACTTCTTGATGTGAGTCACTCCCAGCATTAGAAATTAGTCGATACCCTTTGCCACCTGATTCTTCGCTTAATTTCAACTGATCTGCAATAATAGAGATTGCTCTATTAAAGCCAATAAGTTCTTCATTATTAGCATTTTTACTAAAATCATTTATATCTTTATATGGCCCTTTTGGAATAACAAGAATGTGTGATGGTGCTTGTGGGCTTATGTCTTTAAATGATAAAACATAGTCATCTTCATAAATTTTATCACAAGGTATTTCACCTCGCAAAATCTTTGCAAATATATTTTGATTGTCGTAAGAACTCATTTTCTAATGCCTGTTTTTCCTTCCCGATTTTCTAGTTCAGAATAAATTTGATCAGGTGTTAAGTTAAATTTTTTCCACATTACTAGTAAGTGATATATTAAGTCGGCGGACTCATAAATAATTTGACTAATATCTTCTTGTTCAGCAGCCTCAACTGTTTCTAGGGCTTCTTCTCTTACTTTAGCAATGCACTTTTCTTTTCCATCAGATAATAACTGTGCAGTATAAGAGGTGCTCGGATCATCATTTGATCTTTTTTCAATTGTTTCAAATAAACGAATTAAAACACTCACTTTATTTTCCATTATTAAGTGCCTTCAACAATTGTTAAAATTCTATCTTTTGCCTCACCAAGAATACTTTTTGCGAGACTATATTCTTCACTTAAATACGCGTCTTGAGCAATTTGATATGAAGGAAATTCAACAACAACGTTGCGTTCATATTCTACGCCTTCTTTAGTTATATTTTGGCCACCTCTCACAAGATATCTGCCACCATATTTTTCTACTGCAATTGCAGCAAGTGGGGCATACTTACTTTGCTTTTCAGCATCAACAGTATTAGCTTTAACAATCCAATAACCTTTCATAATTAAATTCTAACTGGTATATTTTTATCAGCAAGATATCTTTTGACATCTTTTATTTTAAATTCACCAAAGTGAAAGACTGAAGCCGCAAGAACACTGCTTGCACCTCCCTCAATTATTCCTTCGGCAAAATGTTCTAAAGTTCCAACCCCACCAGATGCAATGACTGGTACGTTAAGTTTTGAAGTAATATTTTTTAACAAATTAATATCAAATCCAGATTTGGTACCATCTTTATCCATTGATGTTAAAAGTATTTCACCTGCACCTAAACTTTCAACTTCTTGGCAATAATCAATCACGTTTATACCAGTTGCATTTCTACCACCATGCGTAAATACCTCCCATGTATTGTCGGTTGTTTTTTTTGCATCTACAGCAATAACAATTGTAGAAGTTCCATATTTTTCTGCAGCTTCACTAACAAACTTTCTATTAGTCACAGCTGCAGTATTAATAGAGACCTTATCTGCCCCAGCATGAAGTAGGTTTTTAATGTCGCCTATAACTCTAACGCCCCCACCTACAGTTAATGGAATAAAGCAGTTTTCTGCTGTTTTTTGTACATTATCTAGTAACATCTGCCTGTTATCACTTGAAGCTGTAATATCTAAAAAACATAATTCGTCTGCACCTTCTGCGCCATACAATTTGGCCTGTTCTACTGGGTCACCAGCATCTACTAAATCTATAAAATTTACACCTTTTACAACTCTTCCGTTGTTTACATCCAAGCATGGTATAATTCTTTTTTTTAACATTATTTTCTTAACACTCTTAATGCATCCACTATTTCAAACTCTTGATCATAAATAGCTTTACCAGTTATGACACCTTTCAGATTTGAATAATTTTTATTTTTTAAATTAATCAAGTCATCAATTCTTGCAACTCCTCCAGAAGCCACACATGGTGCTTTTGATAGTAACATTACATTTTCTAGCATCTCAATATTTATTCCTTTTTTCATTCCATCGCGCATAACATCTGTACAAATTACAGAATTTAAAGGTAGTGTGTTTAAATTAGAAAAAAGATCTTCAATATTTAAATCAATTTGTTTTACCCAACCCTTAGTAGAAACTTTATTGTTTTTAATATCAAGCGCCAAAGAAATTTGATTTGGATATTTAATAATTAAATCTGTAAATAATTTTGTATTTTCAAATGCTGAAGTTCCCATAATTACATTAGATACACCAAGGTCTAAGACATGCTTAACTTTTTCTTCGTCTCTTACACCTCCACCAAATTGAATTTTTAAATTAGTTTGTTTTGCTATTTCATTAATAAAACTTAAATTTTTAGAAACTCCATCAAAGGCACCATCTAGGTCTATACAATGTAACCATTCTATGCCTTGTTCTTCAAAAAATTTTGCCTGATTTAAGGGATTTGAATTATACAAAGTTACTCGCTCTGCGTCCCCTTGGGATAGTCTAACACATTGTCCATCTTTTAAATCTATAGCAGGAAATAAAATCACAACTTACCAATCAATAAAGTTTTTAATTAATAGCTGTCCATTATTGTGACTTTTTTCTGGATGAAATTGTGTTCCAAAAATATTATCTTTCTGAACTGCAGCAGTTATTTCTGAAGAATATATTGTACTTGCAACTATATTTTCTTTAGCAGTTTTAAAGTGATAGCTATGAACAAAATAAAAGTCAGAATTATTTGAAATTCCCTTAAATAATGGGCTTTCTATAGCATTAACTTCATTCCAACCCATGTGTGGAATTTTATATTCAGGAGAAACTTGAATTTTTTCTACCGAACCAGGCAACCATCCAAACCCATTACATTCTTGGTTTTCATATCCAATATCTGCTAATAGCTGCATGCCAACACAAATACCCATAAACTTATTTTTTTTATGAATAATATTTTCTTGCATTGCATCATAAACACCATCAATTTGTTTAATCGCAGTACTACAGTCTAAAAAAGATCCAACGCCCGGTAAAACAATTTTATCTGCATTTTCAATTTTACTTGGGTTATTAGTAACTTCAATATTTGAATTTAAATTAAAATCAAAATTTGCTTTTTCAAAAGCTTTAGCAACGGAATGAAGGTTACCATAACCATAGTTTATGATAGCAATTTTCATTATATTATATTTATTAATTGATTTATATTTTTAAGATAATTAAAAACTTCTATCACCTATAGTTGACCCTTTGTAGAGGGTATGCTGTTCGCTTCTCTTTCATCAATTGCTACTGCTTTTCTTAAGCTTCTAGCTAATGCTTTAAAACACGACTCAATAATATGGTGGTTATTTTCACCATATATATTTTCAACATGCAGGGTTGTTCCACTTGCCTGTGCAAATGCTTGAAACCACTCCTTGAATAATTCGGTATCAAAGTCACCTTGAGATGATGTAATTTTTGGTATTGTAAATTTTACTTTCCAAATTAAATATGGACGATTAGACAAATCAAGTGCAACTCTTGATAGTGATTCATCCATTGGAATATATGCATTAGCATATCTTACTATTCCTTTGCGTTCCCCAAGTGCTTTTGCCACACACTCACCGATGGCTATTCCCGAATCTTCTGTTGTGTGATGATAATCAATATGTAAATCACCTTTGGCCTGTACATTAATATCAATTAAAGAATGCTTTGAAAGCTGCTCAAGCATATGATCTAAAAATCCTATGCCGGTGGAAATATTTGATTTTCCTGTACCATCAATATTAATATCAACAACTATTGAAGTTTCTTTTGTTGTTCTTTCAGATGAGGCTTTACGCATAATAAATATATTATAGTTTCTAGGGATTATTATCAATTATTGGTCTTTTTTACTAGATGTAATTATCTATTTTTAACAAAAATGACTTGAAGTTCTAAATAAAATAACCACATATTTCTTATTATGAATGATAAAAATAATGCATCTTGGCGGGGTACAACCATTATAGCCGTCCGAAAAGGTAATCAGGTAGTAATTGCAGGAGATGGTCAAGTCAGTCTTGGAGACACCGTAATAAAGGCTAATGCTCAAAAAGTTAGAAGAATTGGTGATGGTAGTGTAATTGCTGGTTTTGCTGGTGCAACTGCAGATGCATTTACATTATTTGAGCGGCTAGAAGCTAAGCTTGAAAAACATCCCAAACAACTAACGCGCGCGGCAGTTGAACTAGCTAAAGACTGGCGTACTGATAGATATTTAAGAAGACTAGAGGCTTTGCTGACAGTAGCAGATGCCAATGTTAGTTTACTAATTACTGGACAAGGTGATGTTCTTGAGCCTGAAAATAATTTAATTGGGATTGGATCAGGTGGGAATTATGCACTTTCTGCAGCACGAGCTTTAATTGATACCGACTTAACAGCCGAAGAGGTTGCTAGAAAATCAATTAAGATTGCTTCTGATATTTGTGTTTATACAAATAATAATATTACCTTAGAAAAAATAGATATTTAAATGCAAGCATTTTCTCCTCGTGAAATAGTGTCTGAGTTAGACCGTTACATTATTGGTCAAGATGCTGCTAAAAAAGCTGTCGCGATTGCACTAAGAAATCGATGGCGAAGACAACAGCTTGAAGGAGACATTAAAGATGAAATACTACCTAAGAATATTTTAATGGTTGGCCCTACAGGAGTTGGAAAAACAGAAATAGCAAGGCGTCTATCTAAATTAGCTCAAGCACCCTTTATAAAAGTTGAAGCAACAAAATTTACTGAAGTTGGTTATGTCGGTAGAGACGTTGAACAGATTATTCGTGACTTAATCGAAATTGCCATAACAATGATTAAGCAAACAAAAAGGAAGGAAGTTAAAGCTAAAGCACAATTAGCTGCGGAAGAAAGGGTTTTAGATTGTCTAGTTGGACCTGGAGCTGGATCAACAACACGAGAAAGCTTTAGAAAGAAATTAAGAAATAAAGAACTTGATGATAAAGAAATTGAAATTGATATTCAAGATACAAGCTCACCTACAATTGACTTACAAGGTGGTGGTGGCATAGGCATGATTAACCTAAGTGATATGCTTGGTAAAGCCATGGGAGGTAAGACAAAAAAGAAGAAGATAAAAGTTTCTGATTCTTATGAGGTTTTAGTTAACGATGAGTCTGACAAATTAATTGACCACGATCAAATTATTTCTGAAGCAAAACAGGGAGTTGAAGATAACGGTATCGTTTTTATAGATGAAATTGATAAAGTTTGTGCTAGATCAGAAAGATCTGGTGGGGATGTTTCTAGAGAAGGTGTTCAAAGAGATTTACTCCCATTAATTGAAGGGACTGTAGTATCAACAAAACATGGTACCATTAAAACAGATCATATTTTGTTTATCGCATCTGGTGCCTTTCAATTAACTAAACCTTCAGATTTACTACCTGAACTTCAAGGTAGGCTACCTATCCGCGTAGCACTTAATCCTTTAACTCAAGAAGATTTTAAGAGAATTTTGCAAGAGCCAAAGTTTAGCTTAATTAAACAATACGAAGCTTTGATGAAAACTGAAGATGTAACAATTAAATTTACTGATGATGGCATTGAGGCATTGGCAACACTGGCTGTATCAATTAACACCACAATTGAAAATATTGGTGCTCGTCGATTACATACAATTCTTGAGCGTGTCCTAGAAGAAATAAGCTTTTCTGCATCAGATCGAATGGGACAATCTGTTGTGGTTAACGCGGCTTATGTTGAAAAAAATACTGGTGAATTATCTAAAGATACCGATTTATCAAAATTTATATTATAAGACTATATGTCTTTAAAGAATACTACCTCTCATTTATTTGAACTTAAGGTTCGCTATTCTGAAATAGATTCACAGAATATTGTTTATAATTCTCACTACCTTACATATTTTGACATAGCAATTTCTGAGCTAATGGATAGTACTTTTAATCAGGAAAAATATATTCAAAACACAGGAAATGAATTTCATACTATAAATGTAAATATGTCCTTTAAAGCTTCTGCTAAATTAAATGATCAATTAGAAATTTATTCAGTAATTAAAGCGATAGGCAATTCAAGCATTACATTTCAACAAGAAATTTATATAAAAAACTCTGATGAGTTATTGAACTTAAGTGAAATAGTTTGGGTTAACACACATCAAAAAACTCATAAGTCGGTAGCCATGCCTGATGAGTTAAAAGAAAAATTTAAAAAATATTTAATTAATCCGAAGTAGCTGCAAGCAACCAATTATTACTTTTTATTTTTTTGTCTTTTGTAAATGTCCAAACATCCGTTATTTTTTGAACTTGATTCAAACTACCTGATATAACTTCATCTTTAGTATTTTTAATACAGGTTATCATCTCTGATACAAATCTAACCGTAACTTCCATTGGTACAGAGTTTAAGTCTTTATAAATAATTTCTGAAGAATCAATTCCAATAAAACTAAATTCCACGTTTTGTTGATCTTGCTTTCTTTGGTCTACAACTGTTGTAAAGCTTTTTAATACTTCTTGATCTAAAAGAGGTTTTAGGGTTTTTAGGTTTCCATTTTCAAAATTAGTCACAATTGTTTCGTAGGCAGCATTAGCACCTTCAAGAAAATCATCACTATTAAACCACTCCGATTTATGTGTAATCTTATCTTTAATATTAATTACTTTATCCTTAGCAGTAGGTGATTGTTTGATGGGTTGGTCGTACGAGAATTGATTTGGGTCCTTCTTTTCAGAACCAGTTCTTTTGCCTAAAACACTTCTCAGTCTAAGTAAAACCAGACCTGCAATTATAGCTAAGAAAATTATATCCATATATTGAAAAGCATTGTCCATAGTAAATATTTACATTATTTTTTATTAGAGTACCTTATCTAAGTACTTAAAGTAAAGATTCAACCATAGCTTAAAACTTGTTTTATATTTTAGTTTCCATATTTATAATTTTACCCGTTGTTGAAATAGCAACTTTTATTCAGTTTGGGCAATTTTTAGGCACTTTTAATACAATACTTTTAATTTTTATTACTGCTGTTATAGGTGTTTATTTGGTGAGACTTCAAGGTTTTTCAACAATTCAAAGCATACAAAAGGATATAATTTCAGGAAAAGCACCTATAGAAAATATTGTTGGAGGTTTAGTTATTTTGTTATCGGGCCTATTGTTGCTTGTACCAGGATTTGTGACTGACTTGATAGGTTTCTTAGGTCTTTTGCCTATTTCTAGAAAAATATTTGCAAATCTCTTAATAAAAAGGTTTATAGGTCAATCTAGAGGTAAAAAAACCAACAAAGAAGATAATATAATAGACGCTGAATATATCGAAGTAAATAATGAGGACGATGACAATGGACGTTAAAACAAAAATAATTTCACAATATATAAAAGATTTATCATTTGAAAACCCAAGAGGGCCATTTCCATTTGCAAAAAAAGGTGAGCGACCAGCCATAAAAGTAATGGTTGATGTTAAGGCATCATCTACTACTCAAGAAAACATATATGAGGTAATTCTTAGTGTAAATGTAACAGCCTCTCATTTAGATGATAATGTATTTTTAATTGATTTAATTTATCAAGGCATATTTGAAATAGAAAATTTAACTGATGACGTTAAAGAGGCATATTTATTAATTGAATGTCCAAGAATTTTGTTTCCATTTGCAAGACGTATCATCTACGACTTACATGCTGATGGTGGTCTACCACCTCTACTTCTTGATACAGTTAATTTTGCTGAACTTTATAAAAATAGAAAAGCTGAAAACTCATCTGAGGTTAATTAGTTTTTCTGATAAATTATTTTAGCGATAATAATTAAAATTAATAAAAAAATTGTAGCAGCATTGGCTAAAATAACTGGTAAATCATTAATCATAAAACCGTAAATTAACCAGGTTGAAACACCTGTGCAAAATATAATTAACCACCAAATTGATAGGTCTTTTGCACTTTTAAGTCTCCACACTCTGATGACTTGTGGGACAAAAGCTAATGTCGTTAAAGTTCCTGCTAGTATCCCAATATAATGTATCCAATTCATATAAGTTTTTAAGGTGAATAAGATATTGCAGAAATGGGTGTGTCTAATAATTGGTTAACACTTTTATAAGTACTTATGGCTTCTAGACTAGTAATAGTTGGTAAAATTATTGAAAAATCACCGCTTCTATAAAGATTTAAAGCTTCATTCGGTGTGATCCATCTGCTGTCAACACCTTCAAATCCATCATGCAAGGCCTTTTGTTTATCTGGCAACTGTCCCAAAAAAAACCTGGTACTGTATCTTTTTTTTTCACTTATCGGAGTAATCCAATGCGATAGGTAGGCTAACTTGTCTGTTGCAAGGTGTAACTCTAGCTTAATTAAAAGATCATAAAATGTTAGTTTTTTCAAATTAATTTGATTTTGTAAAATCTTTAAATCATTTATTTCATTTTCATTTTTTGGAGAATAAATTTCACCAGACTTTTTATAAGCAAGTAGAACTCCACTTTCTTCAAAGCATTCTCTTATACTTGCAATCCAATATTCTAAAGCGTTTTCATTAACTCCTAATTTAAATTTTGCATCGTTAGAAGATAATTTAGATAGGTTAATCAACTTATTATCATGATCACCTTTATCAACTTTACCACCAGGAAATACCCAGGCATTGCCAAAATTAGAAGCTGCAGCTCTTTTTATCATAAATACTTCTATAGAGTCTAAACCATCTCTTAGTAGTAAAACAGTAGCGGCTGGTGTGGGCTTTAAAGTTACAGCATTAGGATCAGCTTGCTCAATATTAATATTATTTATATATTTATTTCTCATCTTTAAATTTATTCCAAAGAGCATTTTTACCTAAAGTAACAACAAATTCTTTATGTAGTTTTTCTTCTTCACGTGTAATTCTGCTATCAAGTTTCCTATTTTGCAAAAGAGTAATGTCAAAATCTATATCTTTTGAGCTGTCCTTAATATCAATAGATAGGTCCAAAGAAGGTTCCCTAGCATCGTTTAATTCAATATACACTCTGGCTAATAACTCAGCGTCAAGTGTTGCAGAATGTTTTTCACGCTGTGAGTTATCAATAGAAAACTTTTTACACAATGCATCCAATGAAACCCCTTGACCTGGGAATCTTTCACGTGCAAGTGTTAAAGTATCAATAATTTTATTGGTTAATGTATTTTTTTGACATTTTTGTAGTTCAAAATTTAAGAAGCCAATATCAAAAGGTGCGTTGTGAGCTACAATTATATCATTTTGAATAAACTCTAAAAACTCCTCAGCAATGTCAATAAACAATGGTTTGTTTTCAAGAAATTTTTCTGTGATCCCATGTATATCAGTAGACGAAAGTGGCACATCTCTTTGTGGATTTATGTATTTATGGAATACTTTTCCGGTGGGCAGATAGTCCACAACTTCTAATGCTGCAACCTCAATTACACGATGACCCTCTGAAAATTTAATACCGGTAGTTTCTGTATCAAGAATAATTTCACGCATATCTATTTACTATAGTGTTCTACCCATGCTTTGGGTTTAATTTTTTTAAACTTATCTACCATTATTTTAACTTCCTGCATTGTTTCTTCAATGCTTTGATCTGTAGAAATTATATGATCAGCTTTTTCTCTTTTATCCTTATCTGGCAGCTGTTGATCTTTAATTCTTTCAAACACATTGATAGGTAGTTTTCGATCTTTTAAAATTCTTTTTCTTTGAGTCCCCTCAGATGCAGAAATTAATAATGTAACATCAACATATTTTTCACCTTTAGTTTCAAACAGTAGTGGGATATCAAGAATACATCCAAATAAAGATTCATCTACACAACCTTTAATATAATTTATTTGATATAGCCGAGTAACGGGGTGAATAATATTTTCTAGGTCTTTGAATCTTTTTGGGTCTCTCGTTAGAATATTTCTTAACTCACCCCTATCAACTTTGTTATTTTTTTTTGAACCAGGAAATTTTTCCTCAATTTGATCAATTGTTTTTTGATCATTTTCATATATGTAATGTACAGCATCATCAGCATTATAAACTCCATAACCGTATTTTTTAAACATATTGGCAGTTGTTGATTTGCCCATTCCTATAGAGCCTGTAAGTCCTACTAATAACATTAATAAGAATTCCTTAATAAAGAAAACAAATCAGCATTAATTGTTGGATAAACATCATGCCATATTTTAAAGGATTCAGCCGCCTGGTTAATCAACATACCTAAACCATTCTGATATGAAATATTTTTTATTTTTGCATCTTTTATTAATTGTGTTTCAAATGGATTATAAATTAAATCATAAATATGTGCTGTTGATTTAATTTTTGATAAATCAATATTCAAATTTTGATTGCCTAACATACCTAAAGCAGTGGTATTAACAACCATATCAAAATCATGAATCAAAGAATTAATTTGATCAAACTCTTCAATATTTAAAGGTATATCTAAATCATTAGATAAGTTTATTGCTTTTGCAGTTGTTCTATTAACTATTGTAATCTTGGCTTGCATCTTATCTAGCGCATAAACAATAGATCTAGCTGAACCGCCAGCGCCTATCACTAAAACATTTTTCCCCACTATGTTTTCTGTCTTTATTTTTTCTGCAATAGACTTGGTAAACCCTTCTGGGTCCGTATTATCACCAGAAATAGAATTGTTATTATATGTAATTGTATTTACAGCCTTTAGTTTTTTTGATGTTTCGGTTAAATTGTCACAAATTTCATAGGCTATTTCTTTTAGGGGTATTGTGACGTTAAGACCACTAAATTCATTTTCTAAAAGTTTTTTAATTTCAACTTTAGAATTTAAAAGATTAATTTCTATTTTTCTATATTCTTCTACTTCTAACTGATTTTGTTTAATCCAATAATTGTGTATTTGTGGTGATAGACTATGTTTTATAGGATTACCAATAACAGCTGTTTTTTTTATTATTTTATTCATTAAATAAAATATTATTTTGCCATAAAAATTGGGTAAGCGGTAATAGTGGCAAACCTAGGATTGAAAAATAATCTCCGTTAATTTTATTTAAAATTTTAATACCCTCTTGTTCAATTGCATACGCACCGACACAACCTAAAATTTCTTTATTAATACTATTTAAATACTCGTCTATTTGTTTATCACTCAATTCTCTCATACTAATATTTGCTGTATCACAATGTCGCCAAACAATATTTCCATTTTTAGCAACAACTATTGATGTAATAAGTTTATGCTCTTTACCTTGTAGTTGTTTCAATTGATTTCTAGCTTCATTCATATCAGCAGCTTTATTTATTATATTACCATTAAAATCTAGAACTTGATCAGCCCCAATAACGAAATTGTTTTGATATTTTAATGATGGTTTTAAAGCTTTCATCTCTGAGAGTTTAATTGCCAATTGTTCCAGGGTGAGTGAAGAATAAGAGAGTTTTATTTCCTCTTCATCGGTGTTGTGGTCTACAACTTTAAATGGTATTTTAGCATTAGTTAAGATTTGTGATCTTGTTTTGCTTCCGGATGCTAATAATAATGTCATGTATATCTTGTTTATAAGTGTGTTTGTTGTGTTTGTTAGTTTTGTTAATTGTTAGTAGTTTAGTTTATCTTGGTTTTTTCAGGTTTTTATTAGAATATTATTATCTGTTTATCCACCTGTTAATTATATAATAAAAGATAATCATTGTTGTGTATAAGTTAATTAATTTTTTAAAATATAGGTAAAGTTGTTAGTTTTGTATGTGAATATTTTCTGAGTTTAAGGCTTATAAACAAATTCACAGGTACAACTACTACTACTATTCTATATATAAATATATATGAGTATTATAATAGATAACTTAAATCACAAAAAGACAGATATAACTCCTATCTGGCTAATGAGACAAGCAGGTCGGCATCTTCCAGAATATCGAACTATTCGATCTTCTTTTGGTAGTTTGATTGAGATGTTTCAAAATCCTAAAATTTGTGCCGAAGTTACTCTTCAACCCGTTGAAAGATATAATCTAGACGCAGCTATAATATTTACTGATATTCTTATGATACATATGTTAACAGGTTCTAAAATTTCTTTCGATGGTATAAATGGACCTGTTGTTGAAAAAAACTTAAAACCAAAAATTGATTTTAAAAATATAGATTTTTTATACCAAGCAATAAAAGAAACCAAATCTAGATCCAACAAAACTCTTATAGGTTTTGCAGGTGGTCCTTGGACAGCTTTAACTTATTCAATTTTTTCACCAACTGAGAGAAAAGATATAAAAAAATATATTAACGAAAAAGAAAAAGAAATAGATATTTTAGTAAAAAAAACAACAGACCTAACAATTGAATATTCTATTAAACAAATCGATGCTGGTATAAATGCTTTTCAATTATTTGAATCATCTGCAGGAATACTTAATGACGAGCAACTTGAAAAGTGGTGTATAGAACCATGTAAAAAAATATTTAATGCGATAAAAAAATATAAAAACATACCAACAATAGCCTTCCCAAGAGGTGTTAATTTAGAAAACTATATTAAATACTCTTTTATTGAAAACCTAAACTGTTTATCAATAGATCAGTTTTTCGATTTAAATAATATCTATAAACTTAATAACAAAATAGCCATTCAAGGAAACCTTAATCCTGAGACACTTAAAGTCGGTGGTGATAATTTAAAAAAAGAAGTAGATAATATTTTACTTACCTTTAAAGACAGAGCTCACATTTTTAACCTAGGTCACGGCGTAATAAAAGATACCCCCGTAAAAAATGTTGAAGATACAATAAAATATATAAGAAATAAAAAATGAAAACAGCTGTAGTATTGTTTAATTTAGGTGGGCCAGATAAACCAGAAAGTGTAAAGTTTTTTTTATTTAATTTATTTAAAGACCCATACATTATTCGGCTACCCTCCTTCCTAAGACTTCCGTTGGCATGGTTAATTTCAAGAAGAAGAAACAAAGAGGCAAACGAAATCTATGCTGAAATTGGTGGTAAATCACCCATCTTGGAAATAACTAATAATCAAGCGGGTGCGCTAGAAAAACAAATTCAAAAATCTCACCCCAACAGCAAAACCTTTGTATGTATGCGCTATTGGCATCCAATGACTAAACAGGTAGTGGCTGATGTAAAGAAATATAACCCAGACAACATATTCTTGCTCCCACTCTACCCACAATACTCAACCACAACGACAAAATCATCTTTAAACGCATGGTTTGAAGAGTCAAAAAAACAAAAATTAATTGCAAAAACAAACTACACTTGTTGTTATCCTGTAAATGAAAAATTTATTGAGGCACATGTGTCTTTGATAGAAAATGAAATCAAAAAAATTAATGATAAAAATTATCGCATTTTATTTTCAGCCCACAGCCTGCCAGTCTCTATTATAAAAAGTGGTGATCCTTATCAGTGGCAAGTTGAACAGACGGTTCAAAAGATTTTAGAAAAACTTAACGTTAAATCAGATTATGTTTTATGCTATCAAAGCAAGGTAACACCAGTTAAGTGGCTGGAGCCCTCAACGCCTGTGGAAATAGAAAAAGCCGCAAAAGATAATAAGTCAGTCATAGTTGTCCCAATTGCATTTGTTTCTGATCACTCGGAAACGCTTGTAGAATTAGATATCCAATACAAAGAACTTGCAGAAAATTTAAACATAAAAAATTACCTGCGTGTTGAAGCTTTGAACATAAATGAGATATTCATAAACACATTATCGGAAATCGTTGTTAACAATGTCGACAACCTTAATCCAAATACCACTATAAAAATATGTCCTCAAACTTTTAAAGAATGTTACCACAACAATAATGACTAGTGTTTTTATCTACAATTTAATCAAGTCATTACATATAATTTCTGTAATTGCATGGATGGCTGGAATGTTTTACTTACCTAGATTGTTTGTATATCACGCACAAACAAAAATAGGCTCAGAATCATCAGAGTTATTTAAGGTAATGGAAGGGCGACTATTAAGATATATTATGACGCCTGCTATGTTATCTTCGTGGATTTTTGGGATATTGTTATTTTACATTAATGGATTTCAATCTTTATTAGAAACTTGGGCACTTGTAAAAGTTGCTGCTGTCTTTGGAATGTCTGGAGCACATGGCTTCTTTTCAGTTTGTGTGAAGCAATTCAACTTTGATTTAAGAAACAGAACAGAAAACTTTTATCGTTATATCAATGAGTTACCAACAATATTATTAATAATTATTGTATTCTCTATAGTTTTTAAGTATTAGTAGGAATAATTATTTTACTGTTACCTAAAAAATAATTTCTCAAAATACCTTCAAAAAAAATAACAATAATCAAAATCCCAATTTAGAAAAAATATTATGAATTTAAAATTAAAAGAACTTAAGAAAAAAACTCCTCAAGAATTACTAAGCTACGCAGAGGAACTTAAGGTTGAAAATGCCAGCACACTGCGTACACAAGATATGATGTTTGCTGTTTTAAAAAATTTAGCAGCAGACAATAAAGAAATAGATGGAGCTGGAGTACTTGAAGTTTTACAAGATGGTTTTGGTTTTTTAAGATCTATGGAGGCAAATTATCTTGCTGGGCCTGATGATATTTATGTTAGCCCAAGTCAAATTAAAAGATTTTCAATGCGAACTGGAGATACAGTAGAAGGTCCAATCAGAGCGCCCAAAGAAGGTGAGCGATATTTTGCTTTATTAAAAGTGGATACAGTAAATTATGAACACCCAGATAAAATGAAAAATAAGATTAATTTCGATAATCTAACGCCACTTTATCCCGAAGATCAAATTAGACTTGAAACTGAATCTACAAAAAAAGATCTTAGCTCAAGAGTAATAGATTTAGTTGCACCAATTGGAAAAGGACAAAGAGCAATTATTGTAGCTCCACCAAGAACTGGTAAAACTGTTTTACTGCAAAATATTGCACACTCAATTACTGAAAATCATCCAGAAATTTTTTTGATGGTACTTCTTATAGATGAACGACCAGAAGAAGTTACTGATATGCAACGATCTGTTAAAGGTGAGGTAGTAAGCTCAACATTTGATGAGCCGGCCTCGAGGCATGTTCAAGTTGCAGAAATGGTAATTCAAAAAGCTAAACGATTAGTTGAACATGGTAAGGATGTCGTAATTCTTTTAGATTCTATCACAAGATTAGGCCGCGCTTACAACACCGTCGTACCAAGTTCTGGTAAAGTTTTAACAGGGGGTGTTGATGCCAATGCTCTACAACGACCAAAGAGATTTTTTGGTGCCGCTAGAAACATTGAATTTGGTGGCTCTTTAACAATTATTTCTACAGCTCTAATTGATACTGGGAGTAGAATGGATGAAGTTATTTTCGAAGAATTTAAAGGTACGGGTAACTCAGAAATTATCTTAGATAGAAAAGTTGCTGATAGAAGAATTTACCCAGCAATTGATATAGCTAAATCAGGTACCAGGAAAGAAGAGATACTTTTGGCTCCAGATGAGCTTCAAAAAATGTATGTTTTAAGACGAATTCTTAACCCTATGGGCACGATGGACGGTATTGAATTTTTATTAACTAAACTCAAAGAGACTAAGAGTAATGTTGATTTTTTTCAGTCAATGAATAAGTAGTTAATAAAATTAACCTTCAGCCTGTAAGATAAATTTAGCCTTATAATTTTTTTGTAATTTTTTAAAACCATCCAAATTATTTAAATTAATAATAAAGTAAAACTCAATATCCTTAGGTTTGCATTTACTTATTAATTTAGCTGCTGCCTGTGCAGTGCCACCAGTAGCAATAAGATCATCAATAATTAAAACTTTATCACTTTTGTTGACAGCATTTTTATGTATTTGAATTTCATCTTCACCATATTCTAGTTTATATTTTTGTTTGTAGATTTCACCCGGAAGCTTGCTGGCTTTTCTAATTGGGACAAAAGGAAGACAACTTTCATTTGCTAAGGCAGCACCAAAAATAAAACCACGAGCTTCAATACCTGCAATTTTTGTAATTGTATTTTGTTTTACGTATTGTGATAGTGCAACAATCACTTGTTTAAAAAGTTTCTTATTATCAGTAATAGAAGTTATATCTTGAAATAAAATTCCTTTTTTAGGAAAATTAGGTATTACTCGAATCTCTTTTTTTAATTGCTCACTTAATTTTTTTATCATATTAGCTCTGTTAATAAATTAATATCTGTTATAGGCAATGAACAAGTATTATTCTTACATATATAAATAGCAGATTTTTCTGCAATATTAATATTTTTATAAAATGTAAATTTTTCTGGTAATTGAGACATTGAATCAATCGTAATGATGATGCTGTTATCAGCATAATATTTAAAAACTTCTTTTCGAAAATCTAAGTTTTGTTCATTATTATTTCCAGAAATAATGAATAATGTTTTAGACTTTGTAAGATTTTGATTTTTTAAAAAACTTGTGATACCCAAATATTGGCTTGAAACTTCTGAGAGTGTTTTTTTGACTAATTTTTCTTGAGCAATAAGGTATTCTTTATTAGATGTAATTATGTGTAGATCATAAAAAATTGATATAAGAACAGAGTTTGCATTAGGAATGACATTATCAAAAGTTTGTATATTTCGCATAATCACGTCAGTTTGTTCCATCGAATTTGTATAAAAACCTCCATTTTGTGAAGAAAAATTAGATAATATGGTGTTTCCATAAGAAATTGAATGATCTAAGTATATTTGACTGCCATCAATCGCATAAAGCATTAAAGCCCCTTTTGTTAAGTGTACGTAGTCATCCAACATCGCAAAGTGCTTGTTAATATTCATGCAATTAGAATGATACAAACCTTCTGTTGTAGACATGGTTTTACTTATGAAGTTAAAAGCGTTTGTTGCAGATTCTAAATATTCACTCTTATTAAACACCACAGAAGCATACGCCATTGCTTCAATTGTTAAGCCGTTCCAATCGGTTAAAATTTTATTATCTAATAGCGGTCTTATTCTTTTTGTACGATATGCATATAGTTTCTGTAACAGAGACTGTATTTTTACTTCTTCACCCTCAGTAACATGTAATTTTTCGTATCGACATAAAATATTGTTTTGCTCCCAATTGCCTTCTGGAGAAATGTCAAAAATATTAGAAAAAAAACTTAAATCATCTTTTAAAATATTTTTTAATTCGTCATAAGTCCAAACATAAAACTTACCTTCCTCACCTTCTGAATCGGCATCTAGCGCAGAGTAATAACCTCCCTCTTTATCTTGCATTTCAAGCATGATCCAGCTTGCTATTTGTAAGGCTTTTTCTTTATAAGCAAACTTCTTCGTAACTACATAAAATTTTGTTAAGAGTAGTAATAGTTGGGCATTATCATAGAGCATTTTTTCAAAATGAGGCACTAGCCAAAATTCATCTACTGAGTATCTGGAAATTCCACCACCCACATGATCATAAATTCCACCACTACAAATATTGTCTAATGTAGTTGTAATGATATTTAATTTTTTTGGATCCTTGTCTTTTATAAAAAGATTTAATAAAAAATCATAAATAAATAATTGTGGAAATTTTGGTGCCCCCCTAAGGCCACCATGCCTTAAATCACAGCTATCAATAATACTTAATTCTGCAGATTGAATTAGCTCTTTAATATCTGTAGCTTCAGTGTTTGCCGTATCTAATTTTGATAATGCTTCAAAAATTAACTTCTGATTTTTAGTAATGGCTGAGGGATCATTTTTATAACTGTTTGCTATAGAGCTTAATACGTCTGCAAATGCAGGAAGACCATGCTTAGCTTCCTTAGGAAAGTAAGTACCACCCCAAAATGGTTGTTTATTTATCCCTAAAAACATAGTTAAAGGCCATCCACCTTGTTGACCTAATAGTGCTAGGGCATTTTGATAAATACCGTCTAAGTCTGGTCGTTCTTCCCTATCTAACTTAATATTGATAAAATTTTCATTCATAATTTTAGCCGTCTCTTCATCCTCAAAACTTTCATGGGCCATGACATGACACCAGTGACACGCAGAATAGCCAATCGATAAAAGAATAGGCTTATTTTCATTTTTAGCTTTTTCAAAAGCCATTTCAGACCAAGGATACCAGTTTACTGGATTGTCTTTATGTTGAAGTAAATAAGGACTAGTTTCTTTATTTAATAAATTTTTAGTCATTAGAATATGAATTCGACATCACTAATCTTATATGAAACAATCTAAAAATAACAAAATAATATTATCAAATTAATATGACTATTTATGCTTTATCTACTGCACCAGGTACTGCTGGTTTAGCGGTAATTAGATTATCTGGCCCAAGATCACTTGAGGCATTGAATATTCTAGTGAAGAATAAAGTTTTCGTACCAGGAAATTTTATAAGATGTAATTTCTCACATCCAACAAATAAAAAATTACTCGATAGAGGGCTTGCTGTTTATTTTAAAGAACCAAAGAGTTTTACAGGTGAGGATGTTGTTGAGCTACACATTCATGGAGGATATGCAAATACTACAACAATGTTATCGGCGTTATCACAAATTAACTATTTACGACTTGCAGAACAAGGTGAGTTTACTAAGCGAGCATTTGTAAATGATAAACTTGATTTAACAGGCATAGAGGCACTGGGTGATTTAATTAATGCACAAACTGAGCAGCAACATGAACAAGCACTATTTCATATGGGTGGCTCTCTTAGTAAGCTTTACCTATCATGGAGAAAAAAACTAATTGAGTTAACCGCCCTAATAGAAGTTGAACTAGATTTTGCCGATGAAGACTTACCAGCTGATATTTCAAGAAATCTTTATAAAAAAATTGATTTAATTATTCATGAAATGGAAGCACACATAGCGGAAAGCAATCAGGGTGAAATATTGCGTGAAGGCTTTAGAATAGTTATTATAGGTGAACCTAATGTAGGTAAATCAAGTTTAATTAATTTATTGGCTAAAAGAGACGTAGCTATTGTCTCAGATATTGCTGGAACAACGCGTGATGCTATAGAAGTAAACTTAAATATTGCTGGTTTTCCTGTAATTATTACAGATACAGCTGGACTGAGAGAATCTAAAGACGAGATAGAAAAACTTGGAATTGATTTGGCATATTCAAAAATTAAAGAAAGTAACGCTATTATTGAAATATTTACTAATCCAGAAAAAGTAAATTTAAAAGAAAGGCATATTGCAGTTTTAAATAAGATTGATTTAATAAAAGATAATTATAAAAAACAAGATCAGGTCATCTCAATTTCAGTCATTAATAATATTGGAATAGATTTGTTAATTGATAAGATTGAAAAAATAGTTAAAGACTATTTTCCATCAAAATCTGAAACAATTCCTACACATGCAAGATATAGAATAGGTGTAGAAAAAATAATTCAAAGTTTAATTGCTGCAAAAAAAATTAACTTGTTTTCTGATTCAGAGTTAGTTGTAGAAGAGTTGCGATCAGGTATTTATGAGATTGGCCGGTTAACAGGTACGGTAGATGTAGAAGAATACCTAGATGTCATCTTTAGAGAATTTTGTATCGGTAAATAATTCTTATTGCAATTACCTGTTATTGATTTAATAGATTTAGTATGTCTGTTAATGATTATGATGTGGTAGTTGTTGGGGGCGGTCATGCTGGATGTGAGGCTGCAACTACAGCAGCCCGAGCTGGAGCCAAAACCCTTTTAATAAGCCATAAATTAGATACTATTGGTGAAATGTCTTGTAATCCAGCTATTGGTGGGTTGGGTAAAGGTCATCTGGTCAGAGAAATTGATGCTCTAGACGGTATCATGGGTCGAATTGCAGACCTTTCCAGCATACAATATAGACTATTAAACCGTAAAAAAGGACCAGCTGTTAGGGGTCCTAGAGCTCAAGCAGATAGAAAGCTTTATAAAAAATTTATGCAGCAAGAAATTTTAAACTATCCAAATCTGGATTGTTTATACGATCCGGTTGAAGACTTATTATTGGAAAATAAAAATCAGGTTATAGGTGTTAGTTGTAGTTCTGGTAAAACTATTAAAGCAAAAAGAGTTATTATAACAACTGGTACTTTTTTAAATGGTGTAATTCATATTGGTGAAAAACAAATCTCAGCTGGCAGACATGGTGATGCACCATCAATCGGTTTAGCTAAATCTTTATATGGTGCAGGCTTTCAACTTGGTAGACTTAAAACAGGAACACCAGCAAGGCTTGATAAGGACACAATAAATTATTCAATATTAGAGGAGCAGGGGGCTGATGATGAACATTCTTATTTTTCATTTATGACAGACAAAACTTTCAATGAACAAGTGCCATGTCATATCACATATACCAATGTAGATGTTCATGATATTATTCAAAAAAACATAACAAAATCAGCTATTTATTCAGGGCAAATTAAAAGCACCGGCCCAAGGTACTGTCCTTCAGTTGAAGATAAAGTGAATCGGTTTGCCGATAAAACAAGACATCAAATTTTTTTAGAACCTGAGGGTTTAACTAGTCAAACAATTTATCCAAATGGAATATCAACCTCATTACCGGAGAGTGTTCAATCAGAATTTATAAGTAAAATCAAAGGCTTAGAGAATGTTAAAATTATAAGGCCAGGTTATGCAATTGAATATGATTACATAGATCCTCGTGAGCTAAATCAAACCTTAGAAACAAAAAAAATAAAAGGTCTTTATCTGGCGGGACAAATTAATGGTACAACAGGATACGAAGAGGCCGCAGCTCAGGGATTGGTAGCTGGCTTAAATGCTGCTTTATCAATTAAAAATAAAGAACATATATTCCAAAGAAGCAGTTCATATATTGGAGTAATGGTTGATGACTTAACATTAAAGGGAGTATCAGAGCCATATAGAATGTTTACATCAAGGGCAGAATACAGACTAACCTTGAGGTCAGATAATGCTGATTTACGATTAACGCCTATTGCGCAAGAACTAAATATAACAACCAAATCAAGATCAGAACGGTTTGATAGTAAGGTTAAAATTCTTGAAAATGCCCAAAAGACCTTAAGAAGTATAGAATTTACGCCAAATTTTATTGAAAAATTTAATGTAAATATTAATAAAGATGGAAAAAGACGCACTGCACTGGATTTATTATCTTATCCAGAAGTTGGCTTTAAAAAAATATCTTCAATATGGCCTAATCTAGAGAGCCTTAAATTAAACAAGGATATAGTTGAGCAAATTGAAATACAGGCTCATTACAAAGGATATTTGAGAAAACAAAACAGCGATATTATTAGCCTAAAAAGAGATGAAAGTGTCAAAATACCACATGCTTTTGACTACTTTCAATTATCAAGTTTATCTAACGAGCTAAAAGAAAAGCTAGATAAGACCAGACCTACAAATATTAGCCAGGCAAGTAGAATTGAAGGCATGAGTCCAGCAGCTATAAACCTCATATTATCTATAATAAAAAGTAGGGCCAAAAGTAAAAAAATAGCTTAGTACTCTATTATGAGTAATGAATTGGATGTTTTTCTTGAAAATAATACTAATGTTTCACGTGAAACAATCGAAAAATTAGCAGTTTTCAGGTCATTTCTTATTGAAAAAAACCAGCAGTTCAATCTAGTTTCTAAAAATGAAATAAGCAAAATATGGATAAGACATATCCAGGATTCATTAAGGCTTTTAAGTCTATTGGAACAAAAAAAAGATACATTAACCACAGTATTAGATATAGGATCGGGTGGAGGTTTTCCAGCTATTCCAATAGCAATAGCACTAAGAAATCAAAACTATCACTTTACTTTATGTGAAAGTATTAGAAAAAAATCTAATTTTCTAAGTATGTCATCCGATTTACTTGAGTTAACAAACACTAAAATTATTAATAGTCGAGTAGAAGATATAATTAATATTAGCTTTGATGTAATTACATGTAGAGCTGTAGCCAAATTAAGTAATATTTTTACTTATACACATCATCTACTAAAACAAAACAGTGTATTTTTACTACATAAGGGTATAAAAGTTGAAGAAGAAATAATTAATGCTAACAAACAATGGTTTTTTGAACATGAATTAATTGAAAATAAGCTTGAAGAAGGCTCATTTATATTAAAAGTAAAAAATCTTAAAAAACACAATAAAATCAAGTAGTTAGTGTTAAACTATATATAATTAAATATGCTAAGTAATATAATCGCAATTTGTAATCAAAAAGGTGGTGTTGGTAAAACGACAACAGCCATAAATCTAGCTGCTGCATTATCCGCAGTTGGAAAAAAAATTTTAATAATTGATCTGGACCCTCAAGGTAATGCCAGTACAGGGCTTGGAGTAGAATACTCAAATAGAAAAAAATCTATCTATGAGGCCTTAGCAAAATCAATTCCTTTTGACGAAAGTATACAACAAACCCAGTTAGAAAATTTATATATAGTTCCATCTAACGTTGAATTGTCAGGTATTGAATCTGAACTTGCCAATGACAACGATAAAGCATTTATATTAAAATCTTTACTTAACAACTCAACTACAATTAAAACTTTTGATTATATTTTTATTGACTGTCCCCCTGCGCTTAGCTTGTTGACTGTCATGGCTATGACAGCAGCTAACTCTGTCCTGGTTCCATTACAATGTGAGTTTTTTGCACTTGAGGGGCTAAGTCAATTAATAAAAACAGTTGATCGAGTTCAAAAAAATCTTAACCCTGAATTATCTATTGATGGAATAATTCTTACTATGTTTGATAAAAGAAATAAGCTCTCAACACAAGTTGCTGTGGATGTTAAAAAACATTTACAAGAAAAAGTTTTTGATACAATGATACCAAGAAATGTAAGAGTTTCAGAAGCTCCATCATTTGGAATGCCTGTAGTTATCTATGATAGAAAATCAAAAGGTAGCCAGGCTTATTTAAAGCTCGCAAATGAAATTATTAAAAAAAATGATAATAGGGAGGCAGCGTAAAAATGGATATTTCTAAAAAAGGCTTAGGTAGAGGCTTATCTTCTTTAATGGGCGAAACAAGTACAGAAGTTGTTCAAATACAAAACTCTACTTCTGAGATAAAAATTCCTATCTCCAAACTTAAACCAAGCTCAATACAGCCACGTAGATTATTTGATAAAAATAGCATCAATGAATTAGCTGAATCTATTAAAGCCAAGGGTTTAGTACAACCTATCTTAGTAAGGCCGTCTAAATCTCAAAATGGTGAATATGAAATTATTGCTGGAGAGAGAAGATGGAGAGCTGCACAAATTGCACAATTACATGAGTTACCTGCAGTTATAAAAAATTTAGACGATGCAGAGGCCTTAGAAATGGCAATTATTGAAAATGTTCAAAGAGCTGACTTGTCACCAATTGAAGAAGCTGCTGGTTATAAAAAATTGATGGAACAATACAATCATACACAAGAAGCTTTAGCGCCAATAATTGGTAAAAGTAGAAGCCACATTGCTAATATTATAAGACTTCTAAATCTCCCAGCATCTATTCAAGATATGATTAGCCAAGGCATAATCTCTTCAGGCCACGCAAGGGCAATTATGAATGCAGCATTTCCAGAACAACTTGCTAAAAAAATTGTAGATGAAAATTTGTCAGTTAGACAAGCAGAAAAGCTTGCTAAAGATACTAAAATTAAGACAACTAAAATAAAGCCAAAAGCTCCCGATACAATTGACTTAGAACAAAAAATATCAGAAGTGTTAGGGCTTGAGGCTGTTATTACTGATAATGGTAAGCGTGGTGGCTCGATTAAAATTAAATATAAAACATTAGATCAATTAGAGCTTGTAACTAGTAAACTTAAAAAATAATTATTTAAAAAATTGTTGACCGCGTGCAGCAATATTTATTAAAGCTCGCTCACATAATATATTGGTTAATTCATAGTTTGATTTACAGCTTAACTCAGCATCAACTAATAGATTAAAATTATAGACAGTTTCATTAATAGGCCACTTCATACAGTGTGTTTTAAAGCTGTCTTTATCTTTCCAGAATACAGGTGGTTTAAGTGACTTTATGGCCGTATCAAAGTTATTTGTTTTTTTTAGCTCAATTTGAGTTGTCTGTATTCTATTAACATAATTAAGCATAGTTCTTATGACGGCAACAGGACTTGTACCTTCAGAGAACATTTTATTCAAATTTATTGATACTTTATTTGGCAGACCAGAAAGAACATATTGAGATATTTTATTTAATCCAAGGTCAGCACTATCGTTAAATATTGCCTTAATATTTTTTAACGTTGGAATCAAATCATTATCTAAATATAATAAAACAATCTTATCAATTTCATTTTTTGAAATCATTCTATCAGTGCTTAAATTTTGACTTAAGTAGCTTTTAGACTCTCTATCTAAGACTTTTTTAATATTTTTTTCTAAATCTTGTATCAATTGACTATTAGATCTGGAGTCATCTTCATAATTTGCAGTCGCTATAAATATTTCTGAGGTTTCAAAAAACTTTCGTATTTTTGAAGTTTTCCCTAAATTATTAGCTAATATTATAATTAATGTAAAATCAGGTATTTGACTAAAAGCTTCTTCAAATACTTCAATATTTTTATCACTTGCATGTTCTATTAAAATTATTTTTTGACTATGAAACATAGATACAGTTTGAATTTCATCTAAAAGAAGTTCAGGTTTATCAATTAGTGACTTGCCTGTAAAATTGATCTCTTCTGTATTCTCTGAACTAAAAATATTTTTAATTTTTATAAAGTTGTCTCTTACAAGACCTTCATTTGGACCATACAACAATATCGGTGGATATTTTTTTTGTTGCTTTTTAAATGCTTCAATTAATTGGTATTCCTTAATCAGCATATTAAATTCTACTCGTTAATTTTACTCTGCACTAAAATTCTTACTAACTGTATTGCCTCTAATACTGCTGATTCCAATGCATTTTTTCTTAACTGAGTGTTAGTATATTCAGAGCTGGACACATCATAATTTGCAAAGCCTTGCGTTTTTGCGCTATAGATAAGTTCTTTATCCTTTACTTTCATTATATTGAAAACAATGAGGGCTTCGATTCTGTATTCACTAACAGAACCGTCAGACTTAACATTAACTGCAACTTCTTTTTCGGTGACATTAAGCTTAACTTTAAACTCAGCATCACCTGCATTTGAATTCATTAGATTATTATTAACTACCTGTCTTATTTCATAAGCGGCATCATTTTCAATACTATATAAAACTAAGGTTTGATTTATTTCACTTTCAGAAATTTTATAAGTAGGTTTAAAACCACAATTAATTAATAAAGTGGAGGTAAAAATTATTAGTGCTAATTTTATTATTATATTTAGGTGCATATTTATATAGTTCTCTCGA
>TARA_B110000285_G_scaffold46295_2_pt1 | contig 56615 bp, 44 predicted proteins | sample TARA_B110000285 | Tara Oceans TARA_B110000285 (sample SAMEA4397756) | marine metagenome | biome: Polar Biome; feature: [SRF] surface water layer (ENVO:00010504); material: water (ENVO:00002006), including particulate matter (ENVO:01000060) such as... | depth 5 m
TTGAGACCAATCTTTTTGAATCTTATTAATTGATCTACCTTCGTTAACAGTTGATTCATGCAATTCGTAAGATATACCTAAATCATCCATTAACTTCTTAAGATTTGGTATATCATTAGTATATACTGTTACTTCACCGTCACCGCTTCGTGTTCTGGATATTTTATTCTTAATCATTTCATCCTTTAAAATCTTATGTACCATTGAAGCATCATCCAACTTACCAAGTCTAACAATATCTCTTTCATTAACTGAAAGATTTTTAGCTTCAGTAATTACTGATTCGGTAATTTCTTTTCCCTTTTTAATTGAGTATTCCCAAATTAAAACATCGGCAATGTTATCTTCAATCTTTTTAATATCTGATTTAGATAAATTAAACATGAGTACTGATTCATAGCCTTCGTCCTCTTTAAATTCAGTAACAATATTTCTGTAATCATCACCAAATAAGTTTTCTAATTCTTCAACCAGCATCGACTGTGGAGCTGGCGTTGCAATTTGATATATCTTAGTAGCCTTTGAAACAGCTTCGTTAACTATTGAATTATCTTCTCTTAAATTAAACCCATCGTTTGTAAGATCAAACAATTTTTTGTATAATGTAGAAATTTGCTTTTGTAAAACTCTGGCTTTTTTTGGATCCATTTCGATAATAGCACGCTCAATATCTAGTCCGCTATCTTCGTCTAATAATAATGCAAGAAGATCGCCAAACTCTTTTATTGTTTGTCCATTAGCTTCGTTTACGACAGATTCACTTAAACTTTTTAATAGTGCCATTGCTTTTTTATATGCAATATCGATATTACCTGAGTCTTCTATATCTTTAATATCTTTTTTAGTTACCTTAACTTTAGCTTCAGTAACTTTAGTATTTTCCATTTCATCACGAACCCAGTCCTTTTCCTTTGAACCTAGCTGATCAAAATCCATACCGAATTCATCATTTGCTAATTCATCTTCTAAATCCATTTGTTCATTAGCTATAGATTCTTTTAAGTTTTTAATAGTCTTTATAATAGTTTTAATGTCATCGTCCATATTACCATAAGTTGGTGATACATTCGTTTTACGATTCCATGTTGCCATGTTAACTACTGAACCATCGTCATTGATATTGTATGAACCTCCGGCATATTCTTCACCGTCGACGTCTAAATCAAATGAATCTTCTTCATAATCAGAACTAACAGTATATTTCGTACCGTCTAATTTCGTAAGAGCAGCAGCAAATTTCTGTGCAACTTTTAGAGTTTCCTTTTTAGAAAGACCAGCTCTTTTAGCTTCTAGAAGCATAGCAGTCGTTTCAATTTCAATCTCATTCGAAACCTGTTCGTTCAGATGAGATACATAATTTTCGAATGATTTAAACATTTTATTCAATTTTTTATTTTTCTTTTTCTTCTTAGTACCTGAAGGAACATCACCGGAGCCTGTTTCTGTTTCAGTTGGTAGAGATATTTCTCCCATTCCTCCAATATTCGATGGTGTTATATTTTCTTCTAGTTCTTTCATATTATCAAGTGTATAAGAATAAGTCAATTTTTAATATTGTCAGTTACTCTATTGCTTTATACTTTTTAAATTTACCTTTCTTTATATTCTTAACGAGATCATCGACTGAGTCTGACATGTTTCCATATATTTCCAAACCTGTTGCTGCATTAACTATTTCACCAGAATCTCCTATGAAATATGATCCTCCTTCGAATTCCTTTCCATCATAATCAAGATCGAAACCTCCTGCATCTAAAGATCCTTTAGTAACACTGACGTCTACTCCTTCTATTTTAGAAATTGCGGCAGATAACCTAGATGCAATTGCAGCAGTGTCTCTTTGCTTCACTTCGTTTAAAGATTCTTTAATAAATCCTATGAAGGTTTTAAATATTTTCATAATACTTTCTTATTTTTATAATTGTATACGGTATATATCTTTAAAATTAATGAATTGAATCATGTGCTAGTTCATGAACAAAATCAGGATATTCATCTTGTAATTCGGAGCACTCTTCTTCTGAAAGAGCTTTTCCATTTGTAAACTCTGCATATTCGATATATGCATCTGAAAAATCAGGGTAGTCTCTCATATCTACATCTCCAATTTCAATAGAACCGACATCTACTTTTTTACCCTTAAACTTAAGAGTGTTAGCTTCATTTACGAATGAATCAAATTTAGTAGATATCACATTTTCATTAACTGTGATTCCTTTAAGAATTCTTTTTCCTAATTTAGAAAGAGTTATTCCTTCTTCAGATACTAGAAAGAATCTTTTATTTGATGCCATCCATCTTTTAGAATTTGAAGAAAGTTCTTTTAAAATTCTATCAAATTCACCGGATGCTACTTTACCATCTCTAACAGCTTCTAGCATTTTATTTCTGATTTTAGCTGTCATTCCAACAGTTTGTACCGGATGATTGTCTCCATATTTTCTTTTAGTAATTACTCTCTTCTCTTGAACAACTCCTTCACTTACCATATCATCATACATTGATTCTGCCCACTTGATAGTTTCTTTAGTCTTTTCTATTTTACCTTCAAATTCTTTAAAAAATCTTTTGATAAAATCTGAAAGGTTTCTAGCTTCCTTCGCTAACATATCTATTTTTGACATAGTTCCTTCTAGAATTTGAAATGATTCTGGGATGCCATCATAATTTTGACTCCTAAGAACTGTAATAATATTATATACAGCTGATTGTAATGGAATGTCATATTTCTTAGCCATTTTCTCAATAAATGAATTAACAGATCTGTGAACATCTCTACTTACATTTTCATGAAGTTCGAATTCTTCAGTAGATTCGCTAATAACTAATTTTGCATCTTTGTTTTTGCCAGCTACTGCATCATCTAGTTCCTTTACAAGTGCTTTCTTTTTGATTGTTAAATCTATTAACTGCTGTCTAGATGCTGCTTTATCGTCGCTTCCATCTTCCGCAGAAGTGTATACTTTTACAATTTCTTTCATCTTTACGACTGTTTCTGTAAATTCTTTAGAGATCTTATTAATTGAACGGGCCTCGTTAATTGTGTTATGGTTATACTTGCTCATTTTTATTTATTTATATTTATATTTATCTTAACTGTATTGCGAAGCTAGCTCCTTGTGAACTTGCACGTTCTCCGAAACTAGGAGGACTCGCAACCTGTAGAATGTTCTTTTCAAGTAAGGACATAATTGTTTTTGAATCTGAAGTTGATATTAAAAATTTATTTGTAATATATTTAGGTGTTTTTCCCTTAGGGTAAGACACTAAAACTATGTATTTAAATTTTTCTATTTGTAAGTAATATTCATAATATATTCCTAATAGTATTTTGTTAAAAACTACTACGTCAAAATCTCCATTCTCAGATATCGCTTTAACAAATGCTTGATTAGGTATTTTAGCACTTAATAAATAAGTCTTATATACCTCACCGAGTTCTGCAGAGATCGCAGTTATTTCTCTTTTATCAAAGGGCTTTTCATTTGCCATTGCCTTTAAGCATTTTCCAAAGGATCCTGAACGCTCCTTTGTTATATTCCAGCTAAGATCTGATTTATTTGAATCGTCTAATATGTTTTGCGGGATTGTTCTTCCAATTGTTTTACACATTTCATTTACTCCGGTTTTGAAATTATCTCTCATCTTTTTACCGTCGCCATATCCATGGGTTCCTTGTAATCTTGCACCGTTTCCCTTTACTTCAAATTCCTTGTTATCGATAATAGTATCTCCCTTTTCTTTAGAGTTTGGTCTTCTACCTCCCTTAAACATAAGAGATAGCCATACCTCTCCAATTCCTGTCGATGGAGTAGAATTCCATGTAAATTGAAATAATTGTTCAGCAGTTGATGCATCTAAGCCTATTAAATCTTGTGCCAATTTAATTGGATCTGCTGCTTTTCCAAGTGCACTAGTATATTGAAGTGTTCTATTTTTAAAATACTCCATCATTTTAACGGGATCTTGACTTCTTTTAAGTATATTAAATCCGGTTTCTACATGCTGTTCATGTGGTAGTCCAATTTCATCTCTTAGAAAGTTCTTTAATTCTACTTCAAACCCAGCACCTTGAACAGTTGCTTTCAGTTCAGCTATTGTTCTTTCATCGTCTGCACTTATAGCACCTATGACAGTGTTTCCTATTGATACTGGTAATGATTTAGCCTCGTTTAATTTATTTAAAAGATACTCGAAATTATTTCTTATTGAATTAGCCATTGTTTTCTAAAAATTGTTTAAATGTTAATAATGATTCTGTAACTTCATTTGATTCTGAAGCGCCTACTGAATCTTCTAATTTTTTCTTAAGTTCACTATACATTTTATGTAAGGCCTTTGGTGTTGTAGACTTAAATAGTTTTTCATCTCCGTCTAACATTGCATTTCTAACCTGAGTCGCTGAAATATTATCATCTGTTCTTGGAATTTCAAATAATCCAAAATCACTTCTAACTCCAAGATCTTCTCTATAAGAATCTTTATTTACTTGGAATCCATAAGTTTTCATTCTATCACTTCCTGTTCCCCATAATACTGGTTCGTATTTAGGTCTCATTGAATTAAACATAGTATCGATGCCTCCTGTTGGAATTACAAAAATTTCTTTTAGGAATGGATATTGTTTTTGAACAGCTTTGAACATATCCAATTGTGTCTTCTCGTCATAAGGTCTCTTAAATGCATCTTCCTTTTTCTTGTTCTTAGCTTTTACTAATAGAACTACAACAGGATGTCCATTTTCTTTATGAATTGTTTCTAATACCTTGGCATGTCCAAGTGTAAATGGCTGGAATCTTCCAACAAACATATTCACTAATTCTTTACCTTGTTCAGGATATTTAACAGTAAGAGCTTCTGAAAGATTTACAGTTGCCTTTATTTGATTATGTAGCATGAAATTGCTATAATCATATATAGAATTTTCATCTGTATTTTCAACAAAAATCTTTTTATTGATTTCAGAAATTACTGAGTTGACATGGTTTAACATATCCTTAGTGATAATATCACTTTCTTTAGTTCTTTCTTTTCTAAATGATCCTAGCATTATTTTAAATAACTCTGCTAATATAGGGTTAGTAGTATTTGAAAGTGTAGTTTCGTTCTTAATGTATTTTGTATTAAGCTTGAATGATTCTAAATCTGCAAAATCTGCACTTTCAAAATTAACACCAATAAATTTAGTTGCATTTTCTTTAACATATTCGTTAAAGATAACTGACATTAATTCAATGTATCTCCAATCTGCCGATTCTTCATTTAATTGAATATCTGACAGTTTATAAGTTGACATGTATTCTACTAAATTAGCGATAGTAATTTGATACATATGACTAGATTCTTTCTTCTCATTAAGATCTCTAGCGAAATCTTCTAATTTAAACGATCTAATTTTTTTATCGCCGATAAAAGAAACTATTAATCCATCGATCTCAACTTCAAAATCTTCATTAAGAGTAGGTGATGAAATTGATTCATTAAATACCTTAATCATTGCTTGTGTAAATGGAAGCTTAGAATCAGTATTAGGATTGTAATCGAATTTATTTTTAAATTCATTATCAGATATTGAAAGTATTTCAATAATTCTATCCTTTTGTAATTGTGAAAGCATTCCATCAAAGATGATGCTTGGCTCCTGCACTTCTAATACCCTAGACCATTTCCTAAGAAGGGAAGGGTCGCTTACGACTTTAGATATTTTACCAGATTCATTCATGACCTGGATATGTGTTAATATTAAATTGTTCTTAGGTAATTTTGTATACTTATATTGAGAAACTCCAGATTCAGGTAAATATTCAAAACCGAATTTCCAGTCAAATGGCATATCTTCCTTAACACTAGGAGGTAAGCTCTGAATGTGCTTAATAGCAGTTTCATATAAACTTGTTATAGTTCTATCTACCATTGTCATCTTCTTATCAGAAGATTTAAAATATTCAAACTTATCTTGATTTCTTCTAACGTGAAAAGATGCTCCTTGTATTTTTTCAGTAACAATCACCCTTTCTTTTAACATTTCGCCAAAGGCATTAATGTTAGTTTCTTGAAATACTTGTCTTAATTTTTTAAGTGCCATATTCTTTTTTATTGTTAATAATTAATTTCCGTATTTTATAATTCCCATCAGCTGGTTAATCGCAGCAAAGGTACCGGTAAGTTTAAACGTCTTTCCGTTATATATGAATACTAAACCTTCGGTTGGAATTATTGATTCTATTCCTCCGATTGTTTCTAATCTATTTAACTCTCTTTCTACCTTAGCGATTTGAGTTAAATCTCCGTTCTTTTTAATTTTACCAGCCTCAGTTCTAATTTGAGTATGCAACCTCTGCTTTTCAGCTTCAGGGTTTGCAGCAACAAAGTTTGAAACATTCTTAAGAACATCAGATCCTAATTCTAAAAATAAATTTTCAAAGGGGAGGATGTTTTCTTTATATTTCTTTAGTCTGTTTTTGTCAAATTCTTTAATAGCTTTAATCTGATCTTTATCTACTAGTTTTTTAATATTAACCATATTTAAGGTTTGCTTGTCACCGTATGCCCATCTTAGTAAAAGACCATGTTTAACATCTGATAATAATTCAGAGAATTCATTTTCAATTTGATTTCTCCACCACATTTCGTGATACATCTTAACTTCATCAGTATCAGAAAGCTTATAGGTGTCTCTTAATTTATCGATTTTCTTGATATAGTAATCAACCTTTGAATCGAATTCAATGTCCTTGTGCATCTTGAGTATCTGTGGAGGTATAATAGTGAATGTCTTCTGGATATCAGCCTTTAATTCTTTTAATATTTTAGCAAGCTTTCCACCTACCTTAGAATCAGTTCCTGTAATATTACCGCTTCCATCGGTGTGTGTAATGCCGTGGAATTGAATAACATCTCTGTCATATCTTATTACGTTTGGATTTTTAGAATAAATAAGCTCCATATTCATGAAAGAAGTTCCGTCCTTAAATTCTGAATAGTCTTTTAATTTTCCTAGTGCTTCTGATAAATCAGTCGCTGCAAAGATGTATGTTTCTTCTACTAATTTAGAAGCATGTCCAGTGAACATTTTGATAACTCCATTTAAATCAAGTGGAGATATTAATTGTCCTTTGTTTCTGGCAAATAATACAATACCATCCTTTACTGTTACGAATAAGTTTTGTCCATCCGTTTTTTCAGTAGGTTGTTCCTCGAAATTAAGTTCTCCTTGAAGTGCACTTGTTGCAATTCTTTTAAAATCTCCAAATGTTAAATCTTGATCATCAAAGGGGTGCATCATATGTCCAGCTGCTCCTCCTTCGTTAATTATCTCTAAGTTGCTCCAAGTTTTGAAGTTTTCTTTTATTAAATTAAATTGATCGTATGGCATTATCGTGTTTTCACTTAAGTAGATTGCAGAGTATTCTTCTCTAGTCATACCTAATTCATCTGCGTGAAATTTAATAAAGTCCTGATAATTGGTCCATGTATTCATAATATTCTCTATGTTGTTATTGCTAATATAATAAAAGGAAATGACCTGGAAAAATCCAGGTCAACTTTTTTTAATAATTTTTTATGCTAATGAAGATTGCAATGCACCGATCATAGCTCCATAATCTTCTCCGTGTTTTGATATTAATCCGGAAATTACTTCTTCAGCTTTTGTTTCATCATAGTCTTCTTCAAATGCATTTTGTAAAACTGCAGTTGCATATTCTCTAAAATCTTCAGCGGAAGATACTTCAGCTTCATTGACATTTGATTCTACTAACACTAACCCTATGTCTTTATAATTTATTTCATGTTCTTCTCCGTCTTGGTCTACTGCAAATACTGAATTATCATTCCACATCGCTGCGTTATCATCGTTATTAGAATCAGGATTGTAAATTACATATTCTTTTCCGTTTCCGGTTTGAATAGTTGCATCGTCTGCTTTACCTAATTTCTTTAATAGTGATTTTTTATTGTATTTAGCTTCAGTAACCACTGATTCTGAGAATTCTTCAAGATATTCAACGTCTACTGCGTTATTACCTTCCATATCCTTTTGTACTTCCTTGGACTTTAATAACTTTTCTAGTTTTTTAATGTCGTATGGTCCGTCACCTAGCTCGTCTTGAGCCCAGTCAGCTAATATATAATATTCGTTAGAAGAATATCCTTCACCATCTCTAAACTCTCCGATTTCTTCGATAGCAGCTTTAGTAATTTTCTTAGCTTCTGTAATTACTGATTCAAAAGCTGGAACTAATCCAGTTTTTTTGTAAGTATCTGCCATCATCCATTTTTTAGATTTTTCATCCCATAAATAAACGAATTCTGCACCGTTCTCATCGCGAGCATCTTGTAAATACTTATCGATTCTTTTAACAGATCCGTTACTTGCTACAGAACCATCTCCATAAAAGTTTATTTTACTTATATCACTATCTAATCCTGAATTTGCTCCTTTAGAAAGAATAGTATCTACATTTTTACCACCTTTAAAAGATTTCTTAATAATTGGTAACATATTGTCTGGGTAAGAATCATAATGAGTATATACTGATGTGATATTTCCTTTATTATCTATTTTACCAAATTGACCTCTAGTTCCTTCTAATATTAAAGACTCAGTTAATGTGTTTTCTTTAATAAGAACAGGATATTTCTTTCCGTTAAATTCGAATTCTTCTAAACCTTCATCTTTAGCTTTTTTAGCGGCAGCAGCAAATGCTCTACCTTCAATTACCTTTTGACCTAATTCTTCAGTTGATTCAAATGCAGAGTTAAACATATCTAACATATCCTGACCTTCTTTGGTAGCTCCTATTGAATCTAAGTATATTGCTGTTCCTTCTGCGATTGCAATTCCACTCCAGTCACCTGCCATAGATACTTTACTAGTAACTTGTTGTAATGCATCTTTGATTTTATTAACGCTCACCTTAACTGCTAAATTAGCTAATCCTGCAACTTTAATTTCTACAGGAGATATAGAACCTTTAATCTTGTTCATGCATGACATTTCTCTATGAAAATTTGCGTCTTCTAGAGCATACATACCTAAAACTTTAATACATCCTTTAATTAGATTATTGTTTTTAGATTGTGAAATTCCAGGCATTGAATCCATGATTCTTTTATATGCCGTAAAAACTTTTTTAGCATCTCTTTTACCAGTAACGTCAATAGCTTCAGTAACTACAGATTCATATGTAGCATACGTTGCATTTTCTAAAAGTTCTTGGGTTTTTAATGAAATAAATTCAATTGATTCTTCTTGCTCAAATTCTTCTTCTAGCATGTCATCTATTACCTCGATTAAAATTTTAGAAGCTTCATCTACTTTCTTGTATAAATAAAGTCCTTCCATTCTTTTAGCAACAGAACGATCTATTTTTTCCGTAATCACAGATTCAGTTACTTCTTCAACTTCAACTTCAATTTCTTTAATATCTTCTTCGGATACGTCTCCGAATATCTTAGATATGATTTGCTGCTTCTGATCTTCTTCTAATCCTTCAAAAGAAGTTAGTCCCATTTCATCAAGAATAGTTGCTAATTTAGAAACTGATTCTTTTCTTTTTAATTCATTCTCTTCTCTAAGCTTCATTACAGTGTCTTGTTTTCTAACCTCTGTAAACGACTTAAAAGATGAAATCTTATTAACTTTTGCCATTTTTGTTTGCTTTTTAATTTGTTTTATTATTAGTTATATATCTCCATCAAATTTGACTTTCTTAATACTATATTCAAATTTTTCTTGTTTATATATTTTTTGCCTAGCGATACTGTGTTTGTATAGGTAATTGTCCCATTCGTCTGATCTAATGTCATCTACGAAATCTACTATTAATACTGCATCTTTAGACTCATGTTGCCTTAGACCTCTACCAATTGACTGTCTGATGATTACCTCGGATTTGAATGACTCTGTAAAGAATATGTTGTGAATTTTCTTGATAGAGATACCCGTCGAGAACGTTCCATAAGAAGCTACAATAACCACCTCATCTCCGGCTTCCATCTTCTTCTTGTATTCTTCTCTAATATCGGTTGCTGTTCCTCCGTCTACATAATATACCCTCTTATTTGTATTCTGTCTAAGATGCTCATATATTTTTTTGCCATGCTCAATCCTATGAAACAAGACTAGTGAGTTCCTAGGAACCTTGCCAATAACACTACATATAAAGTTTAATCTTCCGAATGAGTTTATTATGTAATTTTGTTCTAGTTGGAATACATCCTTCCTGTCGTATTTGTTGTGGGCCAGTTCTTGAAATGCCTTCTTCGCACTTTCAGGGGCGTAATCCATTTCTATAACTTTGACTTTACATTTTGCAATGTGGCCTTGTTGTTGTAGAAAACTTGCCTTGACTTCACTGATCACAGGACCCGTTTGACTCATTAGCGTTAATTTATCTAAAGATCCATCTTTTGGAATAGTACCTGACAATCCATATTTATAGATTGCATTTGTACATTTTTGTAGTATAGTCTTGATGGAGTTAGATTTTGCCTTGTGAGTTTCATCAACAATAACAGTATCGAACTGATCAAAATATTCTCTTGGTTTTTTAACAAGGGATTGGTACGTACCGATAACTACATTTCTGTCGGATTTGATCTTCTGACCTGCGTAGATTTGTTGGATTTTTAAATTAATCCTATTCTTATTATTGTATTCGTGGAAGTCTTCATGTGCTTGAACAACTAGAGATACATTCGGAACTATGAATAATATCTTTTTAGCGTGTCCTTTTTCTAGCATATATGCTACTGTCAAGAATGATATTAGAGTTTTACCAGCTGATGTAGCAAGTTCTGCTAAACATCTTCTAAATTTAAGAATATTGAATGCTGTTTCTATTTGATAGTCTCTTGGGGTAAATTTGCTTCCTTCTAAAAACTCTAAAGCCCATGCCTCAAACGACTCTGCACTTATGTTTCTATCAAATAGCCTCTCAATTCCATTGAGCTTAAGATCAAACTTATATTCCTTACAAACGAGCATAACGTATCTCCAAAGACCAGCAGGAATCCACTTATCGTCTTTGATATACGAGACATACCCGTCCCATATTCCTTTTTTTACTAAAGGATTAAATCTCCAACTATCAATTCTTTTAGTTAAAGATATTTTAATCTGCTCTAGCTCAAGTTCCTCTGCTTCATCAATTCTTAAAAATTGATCATCTTCGGTTAAAGTTAAAATCAAATTTCATTTGACTATTTTTATAATCTTGAAATATCTAGGCGATTCTTTATTGCAAAGCCCATATTATCAAGAGTTTTTACTGAACCTTCTATGAAGGCTTTCTGGCTTTCAAGTAAATCCAGAATTTGTCTATCGTCAGAAAGATCTGCATCAATAAATCGCTCTCTCTGTTTATCTGTTATTTTATAATCGAACTTATAATATTCGATCCACTTCTGTTTGTATAATTTCTCAACAGTTGCCTTTTGTCCTCTAATCTTCGATGCGATAGTGGCTAAACTTTCAACTAAGATTTGCCTATAGCTTAAAGTATATGCACTCACCTCTTCTAGAAGGACACCTTCTTTTAAATTCTGTGTAAGATCTTTGATTTTTACAGTCCATTCTGATCTTTGACTTGAAAGGTATTCATCAAGTTGAACTATTTTTGATTTACTAGATTGCTCTATCATATGAGGTTGTATTAAAATAATGAATTATTTTTATTATTACGTTTAACATATACTTCGCTCTTAAATTTCTTTTTAAATTTAGGAACTATCTTTATCTCTTTCTCGGAATGAGATAAATTAGAAGATTCAAAATCCATTAGCATTTTTAAATTCTTATGTCTTTTACCGTCTTCTTCAAATTGGTCTAATTCATCATTTACCATTTCTATAAAATCCATCATATATAGTAAGCATCTAGACGTGAATCACTGAAATACTTATCTAATGTAGATAGGCAATTATTTTTTATTTTCCATGCAGCAAGAACTAAGTCGTTTAAGTCCTTTATCTTATTAGGATATTTATCCATATTAGTTTCGGACAGAAATTTATCCCAAGTAAATACCTTCTTTCCTTTTTTTAGTTTCTGCATCATTTTTGTTTTTCCGGCTTCATCATTATCAAACATATATCTAATAGTAGGTATCTCGTCAAGTTCTTCGGTTGATCTGCTAACAGAAGCAAGCGCGAGAGAGTTTGGCATGAATAATGCATCTAAAGGACCTTCAAATATAGTGCACGGCATCTGAAAATTAACATTCATAATACCGAATAGTGTTGATAATTTCTTCGCTGATATTAGTTCTTCGTCTATTAGATTTAATTCCTTGTTCATCTCCTGGTATATCTTCTCGATATCATACGTAAGGTATCGTGTATTCTTACTCTTGAATAGTGATCTACTTTGAAAACCAATTACTTTATTCTCGGGTGCTAGATTTAATACTAGAAGCCTCTTGTCTTTAGGAGAATACATGAAATTATTTACTTTCTTATGCAGAAATCTATTCTTTAAATAAAACCATGCAGCGTCTCCGGGTTCTATGTCAATAAGCTTTAAGCTTTTTTTAAGTTCTGCCCTGGTTGGAGCTATATCATACAATCTCTTAAATACTCCATGTTGTAAAGTATCTACTTCGTTGACAGCTACTTTATGTTCCTTAATATATTCAATTATATTAATAGAATCTTGAGTGTCCTGGAATTTAATATGATGATCTTTAAGAAATCTATATAGATCTGAGTGTTGTCCACAATTAAAACAATGAAATTGCAAAGTGGCCCAATACAAGTTTCCTCTCTTCTTATGAGATTCTCCATGCGAATCACCACAATAAGGGCATGCCAGGTTTAAACGACCTGGCATTTCCTTAATCATGTGTTTTGAAGGGTCAGCATGTTCTTTTACACATACTTGTTTAACTAAACTTCTGACCTTCTGTTTTAAATCTTCTGTTATCTTAGATTCCGATCTCATCCAAGAAAGAATCTAGATCATCACTATCAGTTGAAGAAGAAGTCGATGCTGGAGCATCTGGCGAAGTTGTCATTGTGTCCGGGAACTCAAAGTCACTACTTCCAGAGGAAACAGCTTCAGCTACTTTCTTTGCAACTGGCCTTGGTTTAGAGATAACTGAATCAATAGAATCTCCTGGATTCAAGTATTGTCTTAGAATACTATTAACAAAATCCATTGTTTCTGAATCCCATTTCTTGTAACCATACGGTTCTAATGATGGTGCTGAATCTAATTCGGTTTTAATAACAGCCATTGCTTCTTTAGTTCTTTCAGCTGGTTTGCCTTCTATTGCAACCGCTGATCTCGTAGATGAGAACTTAGATTTGTCATAGTTGTTATATTCACCTTGTCTTGTGATAATTAATTCGAAGTTCTTTCCTTCAAATAAATCATATATTTGGGTAGGTTCACCAAAAGCTGGTTTAGTTTCTTCTTCAATTTTTTCTTTGATCTTATAACCAAATTTAAAAATCTTGTAAGTTCCTTCTAATTCAGGATTCTGTGGATCTTTAATTACTTTAATTAATGAGTAGTATTGTTCTCTACGCTTAAGCTTATCGCTCATCTTACGATCAACTGCTGAATCGCTTTTACGTAATTTGAAGAATGCTTCTGCGATTGGACATTTGTCTCCTACCGTTGAAGGTGAGTCAACTAATCTTCCGTCGCCACTTGCATTTGTCAACCAGTGTACATACTTTTTAACTAGTGAATTTCTAGGGTTTGATGGATTTGGTACAAAACGAATCATCGCTTTATAGGTTCCGTCTTTTCCATCGTCTGCTGATGGTTTGTAAATTTCGTTTGTAGAGTTAGAACTCTGTGTTTCGTGAGTGTCAACGTCTGCAACGCTCAAGTTAAAAATGTCAAAATCTGCCATGTCTTTAATGTTTCTTTAATTTTCGTTAATGTCTTTAATTCTTTAAAAACTTATAATAGTTATACATGTAATTCTAAAAAGGTTTCACAATTATAACTAATCTATATATCCGTATCGGGCCGGCAGGCTCTCTAATATTATTAAGGTGTATGGTATGTAGAACCCTGTTCATCTATCCATTCGGAAGAAGATTCAGGAAGACGAGCAAGTCCTGCTTTTCTTAGAATATCTAACATTTCTGTTTCTGTTATTCTATTTTGATCTAGCATCTCTGTAAGAATAGTCTTTAAAGATAGTAATCTCGCTGATGATATTGTATTGTTTTGCATGGTATTCTATATTTTTTTATTATTATGAAACTTTATGGTGCAGGTATAGTATAACTTAAGTCTTTAAGCCTCAGTGGTAAATCTATTCCACAGTTGCAGCTTTAAGGGTCCTTACATAGTCTGTTAGAAAGTAAGCGTCAACTAAGTCGTCAAACGGTTTAGGTATCTTTTTAGATGGGCCTATTTCGTTAACACAAAAATTATGTATAGGGTGTTTAGCTAAAATGGGATCTTCTAAAACATTATTTAAAAAGACATCCCATAGGGCAGACTTATTCATGTTACCTTTTCCCGCATGTTTCTTTAAAGAAGTAGGAGCTATTGTAAATATATCATGTACATCGAGGTCTGAAAGCATTCTTTCTTTAAGAATTGCTGCTCCTGCCGCCATGTCTATAATATTATTAGTTCCCATAGCAGAACCATAAGAAGATCCTTCGAAAGAAATAATATAGTCTTGTTTAGTTTGAGTTATGCTTATTATAAGTTGAACCAGAATATCGGCGGTTGCTATATACCTTCTAATCTTTAAAAGTTCCCCACTTGAGTATTCTGAAGATTTAGGCCAATCTGGTTGATGTAATAGAGTTACGCCTTTGAGGTGTGATATATCTTCTTGCCATGCACGTTCTTTCTTTGTGCCTTGTCCTTCCTTTATATAAGATATAAAATGATATTGGTTAGTGTCGTCCTGGTATATACAAATACCGGGTGAGTTTAATGAAAAGTCTACTGATACGTAATTCAAATTAAAATGATTTACCGATTGCAGCACCTAATCCGGCACCTACCAATCTTGAAGTTAATAAATTATAGAATATACCTTTTTCGATACCTAGAACTTTGGCAATAGTTTTACCAATTGTTTTACCTAATGCAAAACCAGTAAGTCCTCCCATGATAGAACCTAAGAAACCTTCATTAGTAACCTCTTCATTGAATCTATCAAAATCAAAAGTTCCATCTTCTTTTCCATATTGTAAAACGAATTCTTCTAAAGCAGAGTCTACCTTTGATTCAAGCTCTTCATTCCATTCAGATTGTAAGGATTCTTGTAAAAGTATAATCTCTTCAGATGAGATATCTTGTTCGTTTATTAATTCTAAAAATGTTTTCATATTGTATGGTTGTATTCTAAGTATATATCTTTAATCTATTTCCGATATAATATTGAATTTGTTATAATAAAAATTAAGTGTAAATGTTGTAAATTCTGCAACGTTACTTGACATATTCAATTCTAATTCTGAAATAGCATTCATAATAGGTTTTTCAAATACAGCGCTCATTACATGTATTCCCTCTGAATCCATTACTTGTAATTTAAGATCATTTATAAATGGTTCTTTAACACCTTTTGAATAATAATAAAGTAAAGTATCTTGCATTATCCAATAATTAATATAACCGTCTAGTAATTGTAAATCAATAGAAAATTGTCTCTCTATTGTATTCTGTATCGGGGATGATCCTCGGTGATACGTTATAGTTCCGTCATTTGGAGATTGTTGAACAGGTTCAAAATTAATACCTGGGATTGATATACCCTGTATTGAATAATTAACGTAATCTATTGGCTCACTGACTAAGTTCCCTGGCATTCTATCCAAATATTTTCTATATTTGATAGCCACTTCTTCGGGTATGAAAGTCCTTGGAAATTTAAAATTAAATAAATTGTTTCTACTATTTAATATCATTATATGATTGTTACTTTTCCGTGATACAATAGAGATTGTGTTTCTCCATTCTTTATGTTTATATAAAACTTAGCAGCTGTAGCTTTAACGACAGTTGGTTTACCGAATCTAACAGCAGTATCTTTAGGTATCTTAAAGAATACTTCACCTTGTCCTAAATCTACATTAGGAAAAGAAGGATCGTGCGAAATTCTCTGTTCTGTTCTACCACTCTTTATAATTAACACTAAGTCCTCTGCACTTACTAGTGAAATAGCCTTTACTCCGTTACTTCCATCTGGCTGTGCTATTGTAAATTTAACAAAATTGTCAGATACTGTAGAAAGATTAATAGTTTCCTTTCCTTCTGGTTTTAATTTTTTACTAATAGTTCTTCCTGCAGTAAGATCCATTCCAACTGACGAAGCAGATGCAAGGATTCCATAAGTATCTATGGCCACAGGAACATATTTAGTTTCTCCCACTGTTGGACGTATTGAATTAACAAATTGATTCAACTCTCGGTTAACAGCAGTATTAGGTAATTTATTATATATAACGGTAGGATCTACGTTTCTAAGATTAATCTTTTCCATTCGCGTTCCATATTTCTTAGTATTAGCAGAAGCCAGTGTTGAAACTTTAATGATTTGTGTATTGTCAGTTTCATTATAAATTCTCATAGTATGTCTAATCAAAAAAGAACTTGCAATATTTGCATTAAATATAATAGGTCTAAATGGAATAGGTGCTTCATAGTTTGCAGTTTGAGTAAACGTCATTGAAGATGTATTCAAAAAGTCTAAACCAATTTGTTCACTCATTTCAATGTCATGGAATATAATTATATCATCACTTGATGATTCTAATCTGTTATTTATATAATTTTCAAAACCCTGTCTAGAACCATCTTTAGTTCCAAATACATGAAAATAATCCATGTCAGCAACTTCTTCTATATTCGCAGATATATCTAAATATTCATCTTCCCTAGATACTGTAACGTCAAGGGTATCTTCGACATTGATATATTGTTGATCGTTTAAATCAGTTATTTCATTAATTAACTTATAACTAACTTCATAATTTGCAGTATTTGAAGGTGCTTCATTGCCAATTCCAAAAAATTCATCACTAAACTCTTTATTCTTAGTAGAATCGTTTAAGTAAATTAACGAAGGTACTTTAATTTGAATATATTTAGAATATGAAGTATCTCCTAATACAAATGAATTTGGATTACTTATTTCAAAATTAGAATGATTTAAATATACTATAGACGTAAAGTAGTTATAAATGCCAGTGGCTTTCTTTACTTTTACTTGGAATAAGAAACCTTCTTTTCCTCTAGCTGCAAAAGAAAAACCAGTTCTAAGATGCAATCTTATAGTTTCATAGTGAACAGCATCTACTAGAGTGTCACTAACCACTGGAAGTGTATTGTCTCCGTTCCAGTCTGCATTGGTTAAATAATCTAAACTATTATTCAATAAAGACCATGTTCCTTTGAATTTAGAAGGTACTGCATAATATCTACCAATTTCACCAGTTGCGGTTTTGATACTATTACCTGTTTCTTGCTCTGGTTCTGCAAATAAAGGATTAGCTCTATTTCCTACATTAATTTCTCCTACTTTAGATTTTACACCAGCTAGATCTTCATATGAATATTCATATTTTCCATTAATTCCAGGAGTATACACTAGAGTATTTCCTTGTAAATTTGTAGTAGATCCGTTTATTGTAAAACCACTAGGATTATCAATAGAAGAATCTGATAAATCAAACTTATAAGTTTTGCCGTTTTTTAATACTAATTGTCTAGATGCAAAATCATTAATAAAAACATATCCGCCATCTATCCTTACTGTGAAATTAACAACGTCTGCTCCTAGTTCATGAACTAAAAATTTAGATGCCGATTGATCTCCGCTTACTGTATTTAAAAACTTTAACTGACTTCCATTGTCATCATTTTCTATCCTTGCATCATCAACATAATTTACGTCCTGATCATGATACATGAATTCCAATAAGATGTCTTCATCCAGTCTTAAAAATTTTGATGATTGTGCCATTATCTTTTTATTAATTTTAGAATCTTAACCACGACGGTGAATAATATACTCCTAATCCTATAGAAGGACCTGTACTTATTACTTGATTATTATTGAGGTTAATTCCATATCCGAAACCTACACCAACAGACCATCCTGCCTTTTTCTTTTGTTTTTTGTTTAACCTACTATTTATTAGATTTATATTTTCTATATTAGATATATTAAGACCAGGATAACTCGTAGAAATCTTTATCTCATCATATCCTTTATTATCTTCGATTGCTGCCATTAGATTAATAGTCTGTTGTAATGTTATAGTAGGATTTCCATAACTATAAATACTATCGAATCTAGTAATCTTTAATTCTCCGAATAAAGTCCTAGTGTTTCCGTTTCCAAAATCGTCAGACCTGTTAAATGCTAATATACTGTTATTACTATCTATCTCTGTTAGATTAGAGCTAGCAATGATACTATCTTTGATGTTTACATTTACAGCTAATAAAGTGTTTACTTTATTCAGATCTTTATTTAAGTTTAAAGAAGTTTTGTATTTATCTAAAAGATCTGATTGTTCCTGTTTTAAATCTGATAAATCAAATTTATAACTTCTTATTTCAGAAATTAAATTACCGTTATCTGCTATTAGTGTGTTTATAGAATCTTTAGAAGCTAGGTAATTATTAAAGTTTCTGTTAGAATCTTCCTTAGCTAATTCAACTTCTCTCTTTAAATTCTGATTAGAATTACACTGTTGCATTAACACAAATATCATTACCGCTATTAAGCCATAAATTATCGTGTTCTTATATTTGTTGATTAAATTCATATTTAAAGTTTTTATGTGTTATGTACTACATAGTTATTAACTACATACGTATTATCTCCATCTAAATTAAAATTATAAAGTTGAGTATAAAAATCTGCTTCTTTTACATCTAAAGAATTAATAACTGTAAATGTACCATCATACATAACCATTTCATCGCCAACGGCAAGTTGTACATCATCGCGGCCTTCGAATAATTCTTCCCATATTTCAATTTCATATTTTTGTATGTACTCTGGTTTTAAACTCTTCCAGCCTTTTTTAGTTAACATAGGGTGTTCTTCACTAACAAAATAATCATTATTTTTATTAATGTCGTAAAGTTTTCTATTACTTAATAAAGGTCTATCATATTCTAACACCGTATTTAATACGTTATTTCTTCCTAATACCTTATCTCCAATTTGTACGTCTTCTATATTAACATCTAGGAAGCCATTTTCAGCATACACTTTAACTTTACTACCTGCTACAAAACAACTAGGGAAAAAATCTCTTATAGCCGTTTGGCAAGTTCCATGAAGATTAGCGTATGCTTGTTTATTACTATTCACATCATTTAATGCCAGTTGGTTAGCTGCAGCTTGGCTAACAGTAGATGTATATGCTCCGGCAGCAACTGTATAAGGTACAAGACTACCTGATATGCCATTTGCACAGTTATTCTTATTTGCGTAACCGGTTTGTATTGTACTTGAGTAAGTAACTGGATTCCATAATAACTCACTATTCTGATTTTGATAAACACGGATCCAATCTGCATGATTTCCGTTTTCATCTTTTAATTTTAACCAAACATTTCTAGCCGGCATTACTGAAGTCGTCCTCGATATAAATGAGGCGGGAGTCATTCTGAAATATCCAGTGCCGGCTAATGCATTAATAACAGTAGATGTTGTACCTATCCAAAATATTCCAGTTGGTTGTATATCTTGGGTTGTACTTGTACCGCCATATGTGTCAATTGTATAACTCGAGATGTTAGCAGAATTAGAATTAAAAGGAATATCTATAACTGTACCGTTATTTAAGGACGGTACTATAGTTGATTCGTTATCCCATTCATGTACAGTTCCTATTGGTAAATTAGTAATACTTCCGTCTTGACCAGGAACTATAACTTGAAAATCAGCAGTTGCTCCTAGGTTAGTGGTGAAAGTTACTGTATACGTTTTGGCAGAACTAGATTGTCCATATGCAGGTGATGGATTTGATGGAAAAGAAGGAGCAAGTTTACTCAAATGCCTTGACCATGTTCCTGTAGCATTTGAAAATTGAGTGCTAGTATCATGATTAAGTGAAGTACTCGCGCCGGCTACTACACCATATTGTATAGCCCAGCTTGTTACGTAATGATTATTATAATCTCCGATTGCATCTGGGTTTAATCTTACCTCTAGGTCACTAATGCTTCCTCCAGTATAGTCAGCAAATGTGTAAGATGTTGTGGGTGCTACCTCGGATGAAATATTTGTTGAATCAACATACACGAGTTGTGCAGTTGCAGCAGGTACATTAAACGTTAAATCACTTAATCCTAGATATATTAATTGAGGAGTTCTTACTATTCTATATTCTGGTGAATATGCGGTATTAGCAGGATCTGTATTGGTTGCACTTGAAAGTGGATATATTGTATCTGAACTCGTATCAATAGACATCGTATGTGTAGATGCCGTAGGGTTAAACACATTAATTTGTCCACCTCCTAATATATTCTCTACTCCATCTGAGCTTATATTCGATGAAGTAGATCCATTTGAAGCTATTGAGAATTGGAAGGAACTTAAATTAGGAACAGTGTATGATGCTGTTCCGTTTTGCCATGTTTTTCCATTACATAAATACCATCCTTCATAAGCTGTACCTACTACACCTCTTCCAATTTCAATATCTAATTCCCAAGGATCAGTTGTAGTAAAACTACTAAAATCCTGAGTTTTTATAAAATTGTTTGAGTCATAAAATATTTCTTCTAACATAGATGTTATTGTACCTATTGGAACACCTGCTCCAATATCAGTGGGATCCATCCATCCTATTGTTCCAGCTGAATCTAAAGCCACTGCTATCTTTCCAGCTGCAGGGTTATAAATACCTGTCGGGTCTATTGTACTTATTTTAAATGTAGGAGAATTGAATGTTGCATCACCATCTGATGTAAAAGATCCTGTAAAGAAAGTACCGGCTGAGGTAATCTTTACCTTTTGCGAACCTCCTGCATCTACTATTCCAAACTCATCTGCCTGAAATACAAATCTATTAGTTGATACACTTGACGATGATGGGTTAAATCCTATGTAAAATCTATTTTCACCAGCAATGCTAAGATCTAAATTGAAATCCACAAAATTAAGTGTATCTTTTTCAGTTATTAATCTAATGTTAGACTCTAATATACTAGAATTTTTGTTAATAACTAAAGATGATTTATAAAAAGACGCATTAGTGGATGTATTTCCTGGATTCAGGTATTCTGAATCTGAATTAGCGAGACCTAATATAACAATAGGTGGAGTAGTTGTAATACCTTGAGAAATATCATGTACTGGCGAAATATTAAGAATCTTTAACTGCCCGTTTGTAAATTGATTAGCTGTTCTCCATTTACTTTCCGTTAAGTCAGCAACCGGACCTTGATTACCTTGATATCCCTGTGGACCATCAATCCCTTGATTCCCTGTTAAACCGGCAGCACCGGTATCTCCAATAAGTCCAGGAGTTCCCATAGGACCTCCTCCATTCGCGATTAACTGATCAAAATTATAATTTATTTTGTCTAGTCTCTCGGCTGAAGTATCAGATTGTAATATCTGTTTTAGATTAATAGGTATTGCCATTGTTAGAGTATTTCTATTTGTTTATATATTCAATTTATATTTGTTAAGTTGTAGGAATAAAATGCACCTTATAGAGGGGGTAAAAATAAGATGAAGTACATGCAGTAAAATTACTGATGTCCTGCCATTCTGCATACATATCATACGGGAAACCTCCAACATTAACAGACCGTCCCATGTCCCATAGTTGATTTGTTCCGTTTGCCACCAGTGTAACGCTATTGTTTGATGAATTAGTGTATGTAACAGAATCATTATATTGTCGCGATCCCACTTCATTAATTGCTATCGTACAGTTAGATCCAACATACGAAGGAGGGTTGAATCTTTTAATATCTACATCTGCAATAGTAACCCATGATACAGCCGGCGTTGCATATTGAGTTTTATACCTAGTTGCTATTGAGAACATAACAGTTTTGCCTCTTAAGTTATCTCCAATTTGAACATATCCTGGTCCTGTTGGGGCACTAGAAATGGTTGAAAACTGGTAAGCTGATTTGGAAAAATAAGGTCCAACTGCAACCGGGCATGAATTTAATTGATTTCCTAATATTTTTGAAGAAGAAGTTATTGTATCGTAATTTCCGGAATCTTGTCCTCCTACTGCTGCTATGACAGGGTTGTCATTAAATTCTGATATATCTCTTACTTTTTCGAGGGCGTATGTACCTAAGGTAGTTCCGATATTATATGAATTTGTAAATGTATTATAGCTCTTATATGAATAAATCGTTGCATCCATTTGTTGTGAGTCTAGACCCTGGAATCTAGTAGAAATAGTATTCATGATTGCAGCTGCCTTACTTCCGTCTGTTATATCTGATCCATTGTTTGAAAAGAAAAGAATACGCTTAGAACTAGTAGAGCATGCATTAGCAATGGCACCACTTCCTTCCTGCATCGACCACGTACCGTAGTTGACTAATATTTCATTAGAATATATTGCTGTTCCTTCAAAGGCTGTTCCATTCCAATATTTACGTGCTGTATTTTCAAAAAGACTAGTATTTGTACCAAGTGGTCTAAGTATTCTGTACCATCCGGCATCAGGCTGAACGATATTACCATTACTATCAATTGACCATATATTTAAAGTCTGCTGTGCATATGAATATTCATGTGCACTTCTAGAAGTAATTATTTGTGGAAATGATACGTAAAGTTGCTTATATTTAGAAGGATATTGATCCATTGTGGTTTGAAAAATCTGATTAGTTCCCACTGTATTTACACCATGTACTGCTTCATCGTAATTAAACCACGCCTGTTCAGCTGGAATACATGTATCAGTTCCTCCGACAAATCCAGTTCCTTTTAAATAATATCTAGTGATATTAGTATCATCCTCTGAAAAGAAGCCTGTCTCTACTTCATCTCCATTTTTGTACACTCTAATACCGGTGTTTGAGAAGTTTACATCATCATACCAAAATATTGAAAAAGCACTGGCGCTTGTAAAAGAACCGCTTGTCCATTCATATGCTTCTTCGTCGTTTGAACATAAATATACTGCAGCTGGATCTGTAAAGTCAGGTGATGAGTTGACACCTGTTGTCTGCTCTGCATATTTTAAAGAAATTGTATTTAGTGTTCCATTGCTATTCACGTTAGACCACGTTAAATTAAAATCACCTAAATACACAAGATATACTTGTTCTCCGAATATTTCATTCTTTACTGCGTTATATCCACTTGGAAATGTTCCTATAAAAACAGATTCTTCAGATGCATCTATAGTAGATCCCATGTAACCTGCATTTGCTGTTTCTGCTGAATCAAATCCAATTGTAGAAATAGCACCGGAGTGTAATATTTTTGATTTGTTACCTGAAGCCATATTAACAAGGGGTGGATAGTTGCTAAATAAAGGATTTCCTGTTGTTGATAGATCGAATGACCATTCAACTGCATTTAAATCAGGTGTATTATATATTTTAGCTCCTCCGTCTGACCACTGTCTACCGTTACAAAGATACCAACCAGGATAATTTCCTGTTATTTTACCAGCTCCAAAATTACTATGAAATTTAGTAGAAGAAGAAGAATCTATAGAAGTAGAAGACGTAGTTATATTGAAATTATCTTCTGTGAAAAATGTAGAGGGTATTCTAATAATAGAACCCAGAGGATATGTTGAAACTAGACTATTGATATGTGCCCATTCCACTTTGCCAGATCCATCTGATTGTTTTAATACGTTTCTAAATAGAGTCCCAGGAACACTGTATCTTACGTTACCTACATAAAACTGTGCGTCTCCTCCTGCTGAATTTACTTCAATGTCGTTGTTGAATTCACTATTAGATCCTAAGTAATCTTTTGCACCTGTGTTATTTCCAGTAGTATCGAATTCTATATCTCCTCCCTTGAATATTGTTTTTTCAATAATGGCCGTAGCTGGACCTCCGCTTGATATTAATTTGCTAGAAAAATTTAAAGAATTAACAGGTGTACTTCCTGATCCATCGTGGTTTAACCTTATATTAAAAGATCTTGTATGTTGCCCGTCTTCCATGAATTCAATAGCTCCTAGTGGAGAATAAAGCGGTGTATTGATATTATTGGCCGGATCTATACTTGCAGTATATCCCTCGGTAATTAAATTCAATACTCCCGATCTCTTAGGAGATCCGATCACATCTGTATTCCAATTAGGTATTAAAGAACCTGTAATAATATCATCTTCATCATAAAAACTACTTAAATAATCTGATGATAAGTCAATATAACCAGAATTACCGATAATCGGAGCTACTAGTCCATTGAAATCAGTAGTAGGCCAGATGTATGAATAACCTTCATCGTTTTCTCCATAGTTCCACTGCGTTCCTTTAAGGGGCCCTGTAATTCCCTGAAATCCTTGAGCACCTATTGCTCCGATGGGACCTTGATTTCCCTTAATTCCATCTATTCCGTCTTGTCCATGTAAACCATCCGGACCTGAAGGTCCGCCATTAGCAAATTGGTTAAAATTATAATTAATCTTGTCTATTTTATCCGTAGACCACCAAGATACACTGTTAGGATCTAGATCACTTTTAAAAAGTTCTTTAATGTTTATTTTCATTTCTAGGCTTGTATTTTAGTATGAACCCTTAATTTATAATTATATCCAGGTTTTTTATTATATATTAACCTGAAATTTAAAGGCTTTTCGGCAAACCTTCTAATTTCAAAATTAGTAAGAGGCAAATATCCACCTTCCATTATGTTAACTGGATCTATTATACTATTTAACTCTGTTGCACTTTCGTTTGTTTGTAATCCATATACTAAGATGTCATCGATTATAAATCTAGGAATTATATTTTCTTTAATGTATTCGTTAACATCATCTTCAATTGTTGTTTTATCTCCGTATGAATTAGCAACATTTACATAATTAGAGTAATGTGCAGAAATGTTATCTTCCTTTAGTTCATTTATAACAGAATCTATTATATAAAAATCTATGTATATCTTTTGAGAATCTTCATAGATATATGCACTTTGCTTTGCTTTTTCAGAATATCTTATAGAATCTAAATCCCTTAGGCTATTCGTGCTTGTATTTGAATAAGAGGTGATGTTGTATATGTCCTTTACTTTCATTATAGTAGATGCAAAGAATGACCTTTCCTCAATAGGGCTAAGTGTACCATGAACATTCTCTGATCCACCTCCTTCAAGAGATCTTATATAATAATCCTTTGCGTATTTGCTTTTAAATAAATTCAAATCTCTTTTTTCTATTGCTATTTCACCAATTAAAGGATATAGGGGTAATTTATCCGTTTCTTTACTTAACTTAATAACAGAATTACCCTTTTCATTAATTTTATGATAGAAGAAGTTTTTTAATATACCGTAATCACTCCCAGTTTTTAGGTAAGATGAAAAGGCAGTGTTGTATTCTCTGGTTCTTTTGTATTTTGCTTCTTCGATAATTTGTATACCATCTAACAATGGATCAAGTAAAACAGTAGGATCTATCATTTTATTATTTCTAAATAAATTAGTAAATGTAACTATTTCCTTAAACATTGGATTGTATTTACCATTCATTCTTCTAAGGTTAGTAAAATATCCACCGTCTTCCCTTGCAACAAGTTCTTTGCCTATTTCATTATTATTCAATTTAAATGCCTTTGGCCTAATTTCATCTAATTCAATATCCAATATCGATGTTTTAATAAATTCCGTTCCATCCTCGATTTCAATTGTAAATTTATTACTATCTACATTTCCATCCTCTAGAATTGTGGTATATGTAACGTTTTCATTAGCATTAATATCGCTCGCAAAACCAAAAGATGCGATACCTTCTAGTACATTTGACCATGAATTTTTACCACCTTGATAATATAGAAGGGGTATATCGTTAGGTATAGCAGATGCTAATGATGATGTAAGTTCGGTTCCTGCTATTACCTTCCCTGATACACTGTCCCATCGCTGAGGAACACCTTTTACCAAAATGTTTTTTTCATCAACCGCTGAAATAATTTCAAGAGCATACATTAATCCAACGTGTTCGAATAATATATACGAATATTCTTCTTCTATTTTAAACATGTCTGTGAAGAATCTAGCTGAATCATCACCAACAGATTGTATTGAACTAGATAATAATACTCCGGAAGTACTGTCCCATGCAGCGCCTATTCCGAAATCTAAAAATCCTCTAATTTTAGAATCTCTAATTGCTGATTGCACAGTGATATCTTCTAATGAATATACGTTATATCTATCTAAGAATTCTATATCATTCGGTACGATATGTACATGCACAAATATTATTATTGTTTTAAATTTGTCATTTTTTATTACTTCAATACTAGCTTTATTATTGGACTGATTATTTGAATAGAATAACACTGTTGCAAATTTATAACCTTCAACAGATGAAGAAGATTTAAACGAAACAGGATTATCTAAATCAAACTCCTTTCTTTCTTTATACACGTATCTTAAACCTCTAAATACTGTTGAAGTGAAATTAAATTCATTTCCGCCTTCAAACGTAGTATACATTTTTCTAGTTTGGGCGTTAACCCATTCTACATCTCCGCCAAAATTTTCTACTTCAGCACCAGTGTAATTCAAATAACTACTAAAATAATCAAAGGAAGTATCTTTAAATAAACTTGAAATAGTATTATATGATTGTCCAGCATTTATACCAGGGTTTACATAATCTTTAAATTTTATGATGTTTTCTTTTTCCCTTAGATACGTAGGAATATTCCATATATGAAAATATTCCATGTTTAATTTACTTGGATCTCTTTCAGAAAATATAGATATGTCTGGAGATAAGTTATTAGTTCCAAATGCTTCGTTTACATTTAAAATGTATGGCAAATTTCTAGCGTTAGTTCCATTTTTCAATGCAAATTTACAAATAGTAGGTAATACTCTAGAATTTATAGATGTTTCTTTTAATTCATTCTCACTAAGCCTATCGTATTCTGAATATATTAAAGAGTCTGTGGCATCTTTATCTGTATCATCTTCTAATACAATCGGATATAATGTTGAAAAGAAATCTTCTTTAACACTTGATTGATATATGAAGGAATCTTCAAGACCAGGGACTATTGTTGTACCTTCTCCGGCGATTGGTTCATCGTTAGAATAAATCCTAGTTGAATTATAAGTTTTATCATATACTATTTTAGTAATTTTAATCCAGTTATCAGCACTTACACTGTCCTCTCCTAATATATAATCTCCAACCTCTAGGAAATCTCTAACATCCATTCCATTGAATTGTGTAATATACACACCTGAATCATTAATAATTGAAATTGAAGAAGCAGAAGATACTAAGAAAGATTTCTGATCATTCGCATAATTTTGAATTTCTCCATTCAAATGAGAAATATCTGAATTTGTTTTGTCGTAAAAATCAAAATCAAAATCCTTAAAATCATATGCTGAAAATCTACCTAATTTAGTTCTGTATACGCTATATGTAGGTAATGTATTGTCTCCGGAGAAATTCATCGGTTTATCAAAAATAACTCTATGATTTTCAGAATATGGATCTTTAACTATTTCAACTACCTTGCAGTATGCATTTTTATTCTTAGATTTGATATAGTCTCCGATTGAAATAAAACCTATAGAACCTGATGGAACTATTACACCTTGTCCTATACTAGAACCACCTTTCATTGTATATGTTTCATAATCTCGGGGATCAATCGATAAATTACCAGTGATACCAGATCCATGCGGAAACTGAACATTTGTTAACAGTGTATTAGCTACTAGATTATATGCTTTTTCAAATACGATGTTTGCTGTCTTTGAATTAGAAACGTTTAAAAATACATGAGGATTACCAACATGTATTCCGAAAATTGTCTTGTTTCTATTTCTTCCCTGTGCATAGTCATCAATAATAACAGTTGTTTTAATAGACTTTGCACTGTATTGTATGATTTCTCCATTTCGTATAGCTGCTGCCAACGCTGAAGCTATTTGTGATAGATTACCTTTACATGAATATCTGTTACCGGAAATGGTTCCTATTGGAAGAGTTTCATCTGCTATTAATAAGAAATCTCCTAAGTTAAATCTCTCAATCGAAATTTCAGAAAGATTTCCAATAAATAACTTATCATTATGTGAAGGTTTTTTAATAAATTCAAGAGATATGAATCCTATTAAAGGAACATCCTTTGAAATTACATCAATATTATATGGAGTTTTTACAAATTCTTTAAAAGCTAAAGCGTCGCCAGAAAATGATGTTCTAACTTGATTTTTAGTTTTACTAGGATTTATAAAATTCTTAATATGATGGAAATTGTTGCTATTATCTTTCACCCAAGACAATGAGGGTACAGAAAGATCACTCTCACTCGGAATGTAATTGTATATATCAATAGGATCTATAGGTTCACCATTTTCATCCTCTACACTTTCAGGATCAATTGTTATTGTTCCCTTTGAATTTATTTCGTTTGAAATAAATGAACATTCTAAATGAGAATCAGCATACACTCCAAAATATCGGTATATGTTATAATCATCGGCTTCTTTATCATCGAATAAAAACTCTAAGTTTATTATGTTGGCAGAAATTATACCGTTTCTTTCAAAACTAGTAGTTAATGTATTATTAGCTAATATTTCAGGAAGATCTTCTTTAATATAATCGTCATCTATGTAATCTGATTTATTTACAAAACCACCTGTCATAACGTCTATTCCGTTAAAGTAAGTAGGTTCTTCTATTTCAAAATTAAAAGATAAATGAGAATCAGGTATTAAAGCATCATTGATATGGCTATTTAAATATGTACCTATTCTAGAGTCTATAGACATGTCGAATGTTTTGACAATGGTAGCCTTTGAAAGCATTTCCATTATTCTATAATTCTGACCTTCGTCATTATCATCATAACTCTTTTCGTAATCTACATCTTTAATTCTATAAATTACAAAGTTTTCAGGAATCTTCTTTTCTAGCCATATTGGTGCAAATATTCTATATTGTTCATCATACACTTTAGTGAAGTTAAATGATGCACCATAGCTATACATGTTTTCGAACTGATTGGCATAGTTGTCAGATACTATTAAGTCTGAAACTTCTCTACCTACCCTATATCTCTCGTCCTTTGGTAATTTACCGTAAAATGAAGCAACATCCCTAGAGAATTCTCCGGAATCTGATATTGGATATTTTTGAAATTCAGCTTGCGTCAATGTTCTGCTAGCTTTAATAGAACTTAAATAAATATCTCCCTCAGATTCAACTACTAATTTTACATTAGAAGTTAATTTAGGGTTTGTTCTTAAAAGTGAAAATGATTTAGTTTCTTCAACTAGATCGTAATTCGCTTCAGTGTTTATTTGTTTCGCCATTATGAGTCGACTCTATTTTTGTTAGAGTATATATCTCACTCTGTCGAGGCAAGATATTATCTGTAAGGACGTGCGTCGAAGTCGTATAATCTAGAAGAATTGAAATCATTATAGTCTGTAAAGAATCTTCTTCTATTATTCCACCACGATGAGCCTGATCCAGAATTATATTTGCTTAACATTATCTTATTGATACTATTCTTATTAGTTCCAACAGCTCTGTATTTAGCATAAATTTCTATATCAAATCTAAATTCATTTCTGTAAGAATCTATAATATCTAAACCTATCTTCTTAGAATATATTAAGTTAGAGAATCTGTTACCATAAATACCAGCAATTCTACCTCTACCTGAATCTCCTTTTCCATAATAATCTGTCATTCTATATTGAAATACCATATCGACTGATACTGCATTCTGACTTCCTCCTTCTATTAATTTCTTACCGAATTTACTAGGAGCATCGACTGCAAGTGTATTTTGATTAGTTGGAGATAAATATAAGAAAGATCCGCATGATTTACCACCTAATAAATATTGATCGTCTTCTGTGAATGAATTCTTGATAGCTTTTCTAGCAATTTCAACACCTTGTTCATTTTTAGGTCCATCTGTAGTTCCGTCAATATACTCAATAGTTAAAGGCTGATATGGTGCTTGTTTCTGTCCGCTCTTATCTAAAGATCTTTTAACAGCATATTTAGGCATAGAAACTATTCCATTTGAAATTATTTCATTAATACTTAAACTGTTAACTCCGTTTTGTATTAGTGGATGATTAACGTGCATAAATAAACCTCTATCATATATCGCAGGTGTAATATTACCAGTTCCAAAATCTGCACCAAGAGGTACACTATCATTATTATAATCTCCATTCCATACGAAATTGATATCGCTTTGGGTAGTTGATGCACCTGATGATTGTAATGTATCAAACTCTGCGCTAGAAAAATCTCTTAGATGTGATCTTGAAGGAATTCCTCCAATTGTATTACCAGTTTTTAAAGAGTAACTTAAACCATATTCCATCGTAGAAACTCCGGTTGTATTTGATTTAACAGTACTTGCAGTGTCAGGGTTAGTTATAGAATATAAATCACCATTATCGGATATGTTTCTAAATCTTGAATATATGTATTGACCTTTCAATTGTGAAGATTGATCAGGTGCTTCATCGAAATGATTATAAGAAGCTGCACCTCCTGTTAAATTCTGATAAATAACTGGAACTAAATCATATTTACCTTCTCTTGTATAATACGTATCAGATAATATATTTGCATGGGCTCCATAAGGGCCTGTATTCTTTTCACCAGTTTCCGGGTCTATAATACCAAGTCCGAATGCAGATGAATTAGTAGAAGTATATGCGGGTTGTTTTAAATCTCCAACTATTTTAGAAGTTAATTCTAAGTCAGATGCCTTTGTATTATGTAATTCTATTTTAAAATTCTTAGTAACGATATATCCTTTACTTACTCCGGTTGGAACATCATCAACATAATATCCTGCAAATATTTTAGCAGATGTATTGTTTTTAACGAGAGTGACGTTACCATCTTCATCAATGATCTTAACTTGAAGTTCACCGACAGCACCTTCTACTTTCGCTTGTAATCTTTCTAATTGATTTTGTAATTCTAGCAATTTACCATATATACTAATAGGTGATTGCTCAGTAGTTAAGAATCCTGACGCTAAATCATCTGCGCCATGTGCATAATATTGATCTCCGGAAGTAAATCCTGAATCTAAGTGCTGAAATAAACCCTGTGATTCTAAATCATCATTTATTTCTACTTTAACATTATCTAAATCATTTTGACTAATTAAATCGTTTGCAGAATCTCCACCTATTTCTCCATCAGGAAATTGGATGTTTATTATCTCAGACCATTCTGATTCAACTGGAGTTGATGGAAAACCAGCTTCAGATACTGATTTAATCATCATTTCAATAATCTCTCCCTTTTGTATAGAAAGATCTATTGAATTAAAGTTAACAGCATTTGCATCTTCTTCAGATTCTATAATCCATTTATATCCTCCGTTTTCTTGTTTTTGTCTTCTTCTTACAGGTCCTTTAACTTCTACCCAATTTGAGAAAGCTGCTGTTTTTTCAGAAGTTTTATCTGTAAATTTAATCTGTTCAATTGTTGACGTTTTACCAGTGGCAGAAACGTATCTATATCTAGTAACGAATTGTACTACTTCTTGGGAAACTTCTTCACCGATTTTCTTCGCATCTGGAATTGACCAAAAACCTCTTACTCTGTATTTAGGAGCAACTTTAGGTAATTCGTTTGATTCAGCAATAGATTTAATTTCACTAACGCTTGTAGAGAATACTTTAACTTCTGATTCCTTAGATCTAATTAAAGAAACTAATTCATTTTTTTCTCTGTTTCTCTCAATTTTAGACGAGAATTTTCTAGTAGCAATTAATTGCCTTTTCTTCTTAATAGTACCATCAATTTTCTTGATGTTTTCTTTAGCTGCAATCTTATCAGTCTTGATCTTCTTAACCTTTTCTACACTTGCGTTATCAGTTAAATGCTTATTCACCTGTATAACTTTAAAGTTATTAGATGAAATAGTAGGAGAATCGGGTATAATACCCTCAGATGCAGGTGGAATATAATCTACCTTTAATCCTTTGATAAACTGACCGAAATCAGAAACCTCTTCATTATAATATTTCGCTAAAGTAGTTACAACTCCATCTTCCTTTTCAATAGTCAACTCATTTGAGAAAAACGCAATTCCAGGAGAATATTCCGTAGAAGGAATTTTAGAGATAGGATCAATAGGTTTCATAAAGACAACTTGTCTTTCATTGAATCCTACTTTAATTTCAACCGATACAGCTGCATCGATATCTTTATAAATAGAGAGTGCATTTGCTCCTATCTTTATAGGTGCATATCCTTCTAATAGTTTTAATTCTACTTGAGAAGTTGATGCATCAATAGATACCACCTCATATCTTGTGTTATATTCTTTATTATTAACAACTAACGAATCTCCGATTTTTAAAGATTCGGTATCATTCATTACTTTATTAGAATCTGAATAAGTTAATTTATTTAAAGTGAAAACCTTAGTAGTCTTAATTTGACTAGCTCCATCGACCATTACGGTTTTTTGAACATTTTCAGATTTTAAAACATCTAGCTCTCCATTGTATTGAATAGATCTAATAGGCATATCAACTACCTCTGAATCTATTCTATATTTTAATCCACGTTCTTTGATTGCTGAAACGAAATCAACATGCTTTAATTCATTATCTCCCTTAAACACTTCATCAAATTCTTCAGTAGAATTAAGATCTTCGTGATCGAAAATAAATCTTTCGGTATAAACTCTTTCAGTGTCTACTGGAATCTGTCCCTTAACATCTAAATTAATAGTTAATAATGGATTCAGAAAATCTTCGAAGAAATCGTTAAGTTTTGTATTAAATTCTCTAGGAGTTGCTAATGACGTAATAGGAGAAGAAGGGCCTTTCAATTTAGAAGTATGTATTCTTCTATAAGAACCATCTTTAAGTCTAAGATTAGCGCTTGAAGTATCTAAACCGCTAATAGCAGTTACATTTTTATCAAGTCGTTCTATTTCTCTTTTCAAAAACCCAAAAGCAGGTATTTGAATGGCAGTCATCTCACCAGTCCTGTTATCGAATAAATCGATTGTAACCGTTTCCTTATCTGTGGAAATGGCCTCATTAATACGCTCAAAAGTTTCAAGTGAATTAGTATTTAATTCAAGAAACTGTTCAAGTAGATGGGATATAGAATTGCTAGCGCTCATATTATCTTAAAATGTCGTATTCAAACGTTTTGTTTACTTCATCTATGCATACTATTTCAATATAAGGTTGGTTACTTAATAGTATGGATGCAGGAATGTTGATTTTTTCAGACCAACCTCCTTTTTTATCAGTCCATACTGAAATAGAGTGTGTAGATAAATCTTTAATTTTATCTTTGAAAGATACTCTAACTACTTGGCCTTTTTTCCAAGAAGACACAGTATCGTCTAAGTATATATTTAGGTTAGAATCAAAGCTCTCGTCATAATCAGTGTAAATTCTAATTAAATTGTCGAACGGCTTAACTCGTTGCCATACTGCTTTAGTTCCGGATTCGCTTGGTAGGAATGGAGCATTTTTAGAAATTACTCTTTCATTCATGCTACCAATTGTGTCATACACATATGATTGTCCTATACTATAACCAAAGTTAGTATTATTAATTTTAACTTTACCGTTACTAGACTTGTCTATAGATACACCCGTGTTACCCGACTGTAATACGTCTGTATTATATTGTATCTCAGCTGGGATTGTTCCAGCGATGACCTGATTCAACCTAGAGTTAGTATTTGTTATAATATCTAATAGAGATCTTTCATCTTGAAAATTAAGTGTTGCATTTTCTAAGTCAGATTGCATTGAATCTAATCTTTTAGAAATTCCTTGTAAATTGTCAGAAGTTAAAAAGAAACTTTCTAACATTTCCACCTTTTCAGATATCTTATTATATCTCTTATTTGCATCTTTTAATAATTGCACTGCATTCTCCAAAGTACTTGTAGTATCTAGGAAAATGTCCATTGAAAATGTAGAATAATCATTAATATTCTTTTCCACTCCAACATTATCTAAAGAAGAGTTGAATTTAAGATTTAACTTTAATGCGAATGCATTACCATTAAGTCCTGTTATTTCGTTAGGCTTATATTTTGTAAGCTCAGGAATATACCATCCATCATTCGATGTATCTTCTTTCCAATTATCTAATATAATTATACCGTATAAATTGGTAGCTTTATTACCCACAGTTGATTTAGAATATAAATCATAGTAAACTAATATAGCATTAAATCTAAAATCACCACCTCTTCTAGAATAATCTAAAAGTGTATTTAATTCCGGGTCATCTATTATCTTAGCGTATGCTTCTGCATTCCAATCGATTCCAATAGCAGGGACTTCGACAGGATTGACATTGTATGTTCCGTCGTCTTGATCTGTGTAGCTTTCAACATTCATGAAAGGATCAGGATGCACATAATCTGGAGTTCTACCTTCAACGGATTCTCCAGGAACGAACTTAGTATTGTTAGTATTGTAATTAGTAGCTTTAAGTAAAATTTCAGGAGTATACCCTACAGAAGAAGGAACGTTAACAAATATTTCATTGTATTGCTGTCCTTGATAATTCTTATCGTTAGTTACATCTATGTTTCCAACGTATTTTATAATTTTACTATATTCAGAACCAGACTGAAGTGAATCATCTAATTCTATCATTCTAGAATATCCGGTTGAAACTTCCTGTGAATTCGCACTTCTAACTCTCATTGCATTTATGTGATAAAGATATTTAAAGAATATCTTTTCTGCATCTGATTGATATATTACATCATCAAAATCATCGTTAGTTTCTGGATTAAGTAACATGTTCTCTAAATTAAGAGCATATCCTTGAAGAGTTCTAGTAAAATGAACATTACCATTTCCGTCATGTAAAGTGTCATTGTATGAATCAGCTCCTGCACCACCTCCACCTTCGAATAATCGAGTGTAGTCTATATAGTTAGGTCCCGTATATGTGTCGTCATCGGGATCAGATTGTATCGATGCTGCGTAAACTGGTAGGTCTATCAGAGCGAACTTTGAAAATTCAAAGTTCATGTCCGGATTATAATATGCACGTGTCAAATCTCTTGCTGCACTAGCAAAAGCATACATAGTACCTCCCTGTTCTTGCGGAATCCTTATTAGTGGTGTAGCCATCTAATTATTAGTTTTTATTTTAATTACGATATTGTGGCCTTAAAAGAACCAACAATATACCATTTACCATTTCCTGAATCGTCTCCTAATAAAGAGATAGAACCGTTAGTGTCAACTGAAATTGCAGTAGCTCCATGAACCTCTCCTGTTAAAGAGATAGTAAAACCAGCTGCATTAGATGAAACTATAGTTAATAACTGTCCAGATGCACTTGCTCCTAATGTAATAGAACCCGTTCCCGTATAGTTATATGCACCTAGTGAAGGTGTACTTGTAGGGAATGTTAAGGTATCTCCGAACGAAGTTAATAAAGTTTTCTCTAAGGTAACTACTTTTTGAAAAACTGCAGGAACTCCTGCGGTTAAAGTTGTAGATGTTACATTAAATGTACTTAATGAGCCATTCGTTAATGAAATACTTCCTGCACTAATTAATCCCGTTAATGATAGTGTAGAGTTTGTCGTGTCAAGGACATTCGCAATATAACCTAATTCTTCATTGACGTTATCAAAGTTGTCGTTGATAGTAAGTCTAGATGATGAAAGGCTGTGCGTTCCTAAGATTGTTGTAATACTTGCCATTTATTTAATTGTTAAGATATTTTTCTTTGTTATGTTTCTATTTCCGTTAACATCAGTCAATTCAAGCTCAACGGTATATTCTCCTTTTTCGTCGAATAAGTATGTTAGCCACTGATTATCATAATATATATCTTCTTTATTTATGCTATTATTTATCAACTTCCATTTCTGAGAGACAATGCCTGGCATTTCGCTTATATCATATGAAAATGTCATATGATTAAGAAGACTAATAGTATCATGATCCTGTATAGTGTATGCATCATTAAAGTTAGGATTATACACCTGGTACTTTACAAATGACGATGGACTTAGGGTGCCTGATGTTGTAGTTGCGTTATGAAAATCATAACTTTCGTTAGCTTGTTTTGAAACAACTAACATATAATTACATAAATCTGCTCCATTAAACCCGTTCGTTATATTATTATCCGTATCGACATATACTGGGTTCCAATTGAACTTAGTAAATATAGGCCATTGGTTTGCATTAAGAGAATTTAATTCAAATTTAATGTTTTCCCATGCAACAAAATCAGTATTCGTAGTCGGATATGTAGAAGTCGGGGTATATGTTTCGAATATTTCAAGTCCTGTGAAAGTGTCAATTTGTGAAATAGTAATAGAACCATTTAAAGAACCTGCTAATTCTAATTTAAATGAAGAATTTAAATCAGGGCCTATTCTAGTTTGGTTCCAGCTCGTGCTATCTCCATCTTTCCATGTATGTTTTCTTAAACTTTTCCATCTATAAGGTCCCGTAGTTTCATTAAAACCAGTTAAAGTATTAGAATCAGCAAATCTTCTTACAATTGAAAATTCTTTACCTTCTTCGTCATCATTTAAATAATTTGCTCTATCTGAAGATAAATAGTATGTAGAAATTGAATCTTCAACCTTGCTTAAGTTTTCTCTTCCATATTCCCATGAAGAACCTGCCTCATTCCATTTATATTTATAATCTGACCAATTTAATTCAGGTGTTAACTTTTGATATAGTCCGTATATTTGAATGTTCTTAGATTCAACTGTTATTTTTTTATTGAATGAAATACTTCTAACATTGTATAGATCCCAGAATGCAGCATCTATTGAATATTCACCACTATATGGTAATATTAAAGGTAGAGTATACCATTCATCGATAGGTCCTCTGATTGTTTTCTTAAATTTCCTAGGACCAGTTATTATCCATTCAACTTCATATACACTTCTTTTCCACCAATCATCCCATGTCAAATATGGATCTTGTAGAATAGACTGTCCGTTTGAATGTAAAACATTCGCGTCGCTATCTGTGTCGTTTGCATCTATAAATGTGAATTCTGCGTCATCCCATGTATCTTTCAATGAAGTAGCTCTAAGAACAATAGGTGCTCCAACTGGAATACCTGCTATAGTGTTATGTGAAGACATATCTTCATCGTGGTATGACTTATAAAATTTAGTAATAGATTCTTCTATCTCGTTTCTATTTGTCTTATCAAACACTCTGATGTCTTGTTTGAATCCTTTCAATCTATGATCTACTTTTCTTAAATCTTCTAAATATATTGTTTTGATTTCGGGTAGAATATCATAGTGAACATCCTGACCTGCCGTTTGTGCATGTATTTGATGCTGATTGCTCCATGTTCTTTGACTTACACTATCAAAATAATCACCTTCACCTGTAATGTCTACGATCTTAGCCTGTAACGGTAAATATTCTCTTTGTAGCTTTCTCTTAAGAGCATACAATTTTATTAGTATTTCATCGGGTGAAAAGTCAGATACTTCTTCAACTTCCGGTAAATCAAATTCGTTTAATTTTCCAGTGGGAGTATTTAACCTATATGCTAATGAAAACCTAGAAGTCTTCTTTTGATTTGAACTAGGTAGGTTCGTATTCCTACTTTTCTTAGCTAAAAAACCTACTTCAGTTTGATTAGGAACTGCAACTGCAACTAATTTACCAAAGGACTCGGCCTTTTCATTTATATTTAACCAATATTCTCTAAGAGATACATTGCTATATCCGAAGAAATCTATTACATTTAATAGTGCTTTATATGTTCCGATAAATGGCTTTATAGTAGATGCCTGTAATAACAGTTCTTTTCTTTTTTCATTTAATAGAATATAATCAACACCAAGATCCTTAATGTCAGAATCTTTAAATATTAGATAATCGTTTTCATCTAAATTAAGAGCCATGTTCGTTAAAAGATCTCTAAGCCTGTCATCTTCTCCTACTGTTTCACCATATACTTTTATTTCAGCGACTTTAGTTTTAACTCCATCTTCTTCTACACTAACGATAAGAGTTCTAATGTGGAATTTCTCAGCACTTGAACTTAATGCAATATTTGCAATACAAGAAGATGGCTGTAAGGCTGCCATATTTAATGGAATAATTTTAAAACCATCGCTATCTATTGCACCACTGTATTTGGTTTTTGATTGCATTAAACTGCTTTGAGTCTTATCAACTACTACTTCAAAATCATTTTCAACGATCTTTCCACTGTAAAGAAATATATCATCACTTGATGAATAATCACTTAAGAATTCGAATATTATTTTTGCAGAGTCAGTATTAGCTCCGATAGGCTGAACAAATCTAGGATTATCTAAATCATCCCTAACTTCCTCTAAAACGTATAAGTTTAAAGTTTCATAAAGGCCCACAGATACTTCAGGTAGAAATGAACTACCTGTCAAATATCCTAATGACGAATTATACGTTAAGTTTAATTCGTTAGATGTATTGTCAAAAAATCTAAGATTCTGATATGCCATTATTATCTAATTTTTTTATCATTCTTTTTCATAGTGTATGACTTATGAATTTTTAAATGATTAACTGCGTCTACGAGATCTGCTAAAACTTCTTGAGAAAATCTAATAAAATCACCCATTCTAGAGTTTCTCCAGATATGAGGAGATATTGAATTTTTAAGCATATTAGATCTATAGTCGTTACCTAAATTCTTTCTATCATCAAATGCCGTTTTCCTAGCCTCGTATAAATTCTTTCTTCTACTTTTAAATAGATTATCAAATAAATTCATTTAATATTGTTTTCTATTTTTAGCTTGTATTTTAGCGAATATTGTATTTCGTACAGCAGGCTCATCAAAATAAACTGACATAGCAGCTTTTTCTCCTAGTTTTACCGAATCATCGACAATTAATCCAAAACTATCTTCCCATCCACCTCGTATTAAAGCAATTTCTTCTTTTTCAAGAAGTATATCTCCAAAAGAATCTAGGTTTATTACGTTTTCTGGGAGAGGTGCACCTTCTTGAAACTTTACTTGTTTCTCAGTTACCGTTCTTTTAAAGTAAACCATCTTTTGTTTACCGTTTGATATTTCCTCTAAAACAGGTGTCATCGGGCTTACAGTTACAGTCTTAGAAATATAATATCCGTTTTTTCTTGCTGTTTCTTCTTTTTCTGAAACAAATCTAATATTAACCGAATCTATTCCTTCAATTGATTCTATGATTGCTATAATGTCTGATTTTGGAAGTCGATCTCTTCTTGTTATATTGATTAAGTATGCTGCGACTCTAGATCTTATCTCAGTAAATAGATTAGCTTTATGATATCCTTCAAAATATCTTACTTTAATATCCATTCTAAAATATTGCGCAACTGGATCTACTATTTTCACTTCAGTAGTTACCATCTGCCTTCCTGATTTTTCTAAAAGTCCAAGTATTCCTTCTTTTTCTATTTCAGTAAAAAGAAATTCAGAAGGATCTAAACTAAAATAATCTTTATTATTTTGTAACTTCTTTTTAGTATCTGGTAGCATAAATAAATAGATGACGTTATCATCATCTAAATATCCGTCGTCTGTTGTGTTGTATGCATCTAAATATGAAAACATTCCATATCTTGATAAAAAATGTTCATAATTATCAGGAGTAGCTAATACAAATGAGTGTGATTGTAAAGGAGCTATTAATTTCGTTAATTCAATTTGTTCAGGATTTGCTCCCATCATTGGAGTAACTGTAAATTTACTTTCTAATAATTCGTTAAGGTCATGTGTATTTCCTAAGGAATCCGTTCCTTCTGTTTCGAATTTAAAAGTAAGATCTATTTTACCATTTAAATTACCCATTGCACCTTGGTTTTTTAAATATTCTACTTCTATAGACGCGCCATTCTGTGGTATTTCACCAAATGATCCATTACCAAAATAAATATCTAAACCACCCGTAATACCCGTTTTCACAATATATCCTTGAGTTCCTCTTTTCATATCATATAAAGAATCATACTTAGACCATAGGCTAGAATTAACCGTAACTCTTACGAGTGAATGATCAGTAATTCCCTTAGTTATTATATTGAAAGATTGGAATGATTCTCCGGTTGAGGTAACTGTCTGTGATTCAAATTCACCTTGAACTACCGGAATAGTTATAAAACCTGAATTAGATTTTTCTAATCTAAACTGGTCGTTATTTGTTCTTAAGGTGTAAACTAATGAATTATCATTTGATTTGATAGTAGCATTTGCGGGAATGTTTAATGCATCTCCAGCTATATCATCTGTTCCCATCGTGTTTAATCTTATCTCTATTTCACCCGAAGCGGCAGCTCCTCTAAATGAATCATGTCCCGCTAATCTTGCCAATCCGTAAATAGATTCAGGATTTTGTGCTGTTAATATATTTTGCTCCACTGTTGCATCTTCTATATAAAAGAATATTAATTTAGAGATTTGTGATAATACATCTAATACCTGTGAAAAGGGAGATGCTGTCGTGAATAGAGTACCTGCATTACCATATATTCTACTAACATACGTTCTAATGTCCGATATCATTTCTCCAGTTTTTATTCTGGAAGCTGATAAAAATTTATTTTCTGCCATTGTTTTTCTATTTCTTTATACGTAAACTCCTAACTGATATTTATTATCAATTACTATGTTTATGAAAACCAGGTGTCTGTCTACTTCTTGTGTGAAATCTACTTCAACTGATAGTTGATATTTTTGTGCAAGAGGAACATATTGATATATTTGTTCTATTACTACATTTTTTAATAAGTAATCATTATAGCTTAGTGAATATACATAATCATTCAAGTTGGCTCCAAAGTCAGGATCTCCTAATACATCTCCTTTTCTTGTAAAAAGAACCGTTTCGATCTGCGCTAACATACCGGAAATTTCAGTTGAATTTTCCAATTTTAAGGGGTCGAAATTAGGATCACCTAATGTTTTAATATAAAATTCCATTAAACTATATATTCTTTTAAGAATGCATCATCCAATCAGTGCCTTCATCATTTTTAATTTCTTCTATAACTGCTTCCAATTCTCCTTCACCAAGACCCTGTATAGCATCTGCATTAACTTCTACATTTCCAGGAAGTGCAAATCCAAATATACTTAATTTCTGTCCTAGTGAAATTTTAATCTTAGCTGCACAGTATCTAAAAAAAGCTTCATCTTCAAATAATGCGCATTCAGGAATAGTTTCATATACTTCTAAAATTATATTCTTATTAGGAGTTTCACCCGTAAATCTTATTTCATGGGTTAATTGGTTATAGTGATACCCTATTGGGTTTTCTAAGATTTGCCTAGCAAGATCAAAAAAGCTTTCGTTTACAACATAATATTGTAAATTTTCTGCAGCATCAACTACTCCATCTCCGGAGAACATTCCAGTATATAACATTCTGTCAATCGCAAAATCTCCTTGTGAGAAATTAGAATCAGCTCCAGCATATTTTGATCCTGTTTCGAAACAACCATATACCGAATATACTTCACCTCCACCAGTAGCAGCATCCATTCCTGGAAGTGTAAATGATCTTTTAGTTTTAAAGTACTCTGATGAAAATAATTCAACAGGTAACACTACAAAGTTTTCTTTCATAGAATACTCATAGTTCTTATAAAACCATTTCTTCGCTCTTTTAACTATTCTCTGAACCTCTGCCTTAGGAAGGTTCATAGGGATCATACATGACCCTGTTACTTCAGATGCTAGTTCATCAACAAAATTATTAAAACATTCCGTATCCCAACTAGGAACACTTGTCATGTCATTTTCATTACCGATTATTATATCACTCATATTGTTTTATTGTTTTTAAACTTCAGTGTAAAGTATTTTTTCAGTGCCATCGAATTTGGCTGTTTTCTTATCGTATTTTCCCATTCTAAATATTCCGCCTGTCATAGAACCTTTCATAAGTCCATTTCCATATATATAACAGTCGTCTAATTTACAGGACTGGTGGACATATGAGCTTTCTAATTTAGATGAATTTAATTGAGTGGATTGATAAAAATTACAAGAATGTATATCTGAACCGTGAATATCACATCCAAAGAAATCACATTCAGTGAATTCTCCTCTAGTATAACATCTTACGAATTCGTATCCTCTAAGATCTACGCAATATGGTAATCTACCACCTTCTATTTGGATCATACCATTATCTGAATCATAATTAATATGACCTGATTCTAATTCTCCATGTGAAAATAATCTTAAAACCCTCTCTTTTATATTAGACCAATGCATGTCTATAATCTGTGGAGTGTCTTTAAGATCAACTGTTAATTTAACCTTACCTGACCATCCTTTTTCAATACTTTTCCAAGATGATCTTGCATTAATGATCCTCTCATTACTTGCTAATATTTTTCTAAGTTCTATTGCATGCAATGGATCAAACGAAGTATTCTCCGTGCTTTTCCATAATTGCAATAGGAACATGTCAAGCAGATGTAATATTTTAGTAGTCTTTTTCTCCCAGTCTTCTCCACCAATATATCTAAATTCTAAATAATTGTTATGTCTTTTTTCAAAGTTAACACCATAATATTTAGAATCCGGAAATGTAAATGCAAGTGGAGTAATATTTAATCCATCAAAAAAGAAATTGTCAGACTTAGGCAATACAAACTTAATTGATTTTGCATAAGCAGAATCTTTTCTTTCTGGGAAAAACTTAAAAACTTGAGCTTCTTTAAAATCCAGAATAAACTTAAGAACATTCATCTTAGATATTCTGTATTTATTTTCTATAAGATTTTTATCAAATGAAATATTCAGGTGAATAGAAGATCGATCATTTGTATATCCATTTTCTTCAATCCACTTACATACTTTAATAATCATCATCCTACCAGAATAATAAGGAACGGCTCCAGTTACAAGTTCCATTAGCTTCTCGCCACCACTCATATCTGGTTCAATTTTGAATTCATCGGCAGTTACTTCAAAATCACTATGTGCTTTTGCCTCTACTCTGATTTTCTTACCTAAAAGAATCGATATTTCTTTCGCAGTATCTTCAATGCTTTTGTTAGAATAGAATTCAAATTCTACCCCTACTAGAGCTTTCTTTAATACTTCTGAATCGTTGAATGTGTTCATTTACGTGTTTATATAACTTAAGTTGGTTTATATATCTTTCTTAGATATTCTTCCAAATAAAAAAAGCCCGGTCACAGACCGGGCTTATCTATAATTAATTCAATATTACAGTTTTAAAAACACCTTTCGAGTATCTTCCTCAACTCTCACGACTTGCACTGTGATATTTGCACCTCTATCAATAGTTTTAATATCTATATTATCTGGAAATTCAGAAATATGCAATAGTCCAACTACTCCTTCTTCTATCTCTATAAATAGACCATAGTCCTTTGTTGATTTCACAGTTCCTATAACCTCAGTTTTCTCAGTATATCTTGTAGAAATACCTTCCCATGGATCAACCTTCTTTTCAGCAGGTGCTCCTTGTACTAGTGTGATCTTTCTTTCACTAATAACTTCCTTTACAAAGAATTTGATTTCAGTTCCAGGTTCTATACTTCTTTCTCTATGAGCTTTTCCAGTTTCCATATCTAGGTCGTTAACATGAATCATTCCAGTTAAACAACCTTCAAACTCAACAAATACACCATACTTGGCAGAACCCGTAACATTACCTATTCTTTCAATGGAAATGTCTTCAGAAATTTCTTCTAATTTATTAGGTATAAGTGCTCTAAGATATGCTCTATGTGAAACTACAACAGTTCCTTTTTCTGGAGAATAGCTGACAGGTACCACGTACATATCTTCTCCAATAATTGATTCAAAGTCTACTAATTTGTTAATTCCTGCAAGAGATCCTGGCATGAAACATTCAATTCCTTGAATATCTAAGATATAACCTCCACCTGGGATCATTCTAAGGACTTTACTTGTGTATGCAGTTGTTCCTGCCTCAATAGAACTAATGATATCCTTGATGATCTTAGTCTTTAATCCAGCTGAAACCGAACCTAACATGTGTTTAGCTCCACCTACACCTGACTTAGATACGAGTTGAACATCAACTTCTGCGCCTAGCTTTAAAACTTCAAGTGTTTGTGTGTTTTCTCTAGAAAGATTTACATAAATAAGTTCTCTATATCCTACGTCAATAGAGGCCCATTCTGTATCGATACCATATACTTTACCGGTATAACTAGCTCCTTCTTCTATTGCGTATACTAATGGATTAAGAATTTCATTTTCTTCCATCTTATTATATAACTCCTGTGCGTAGCTTTCCCTAGAGAATACTTTATCGCCATGTCTGGTTTTAATATGTGGATTGGGTTTTCTGAATCTGGTAGGGCATGTAGCTTCGTATGCTTCCCAGTCGAATTCTTCTGGCGGAACGTTTGCATTTTCAATTGCTGTTGATTCCTTTGTGATAGTTGGAGAGTCTACTACTACTTCAACTTTTTCTTTTTTTGGTGAGAGATCTAATCTCTTTCTTTTTGTGTCTGTTGACATTTAGTTTATTTTAAAAGTGTTAATGTATAAATTTACTAGTTATATATCACATTACGGTGGCGTCGAATCCGATCATAGGAATGAAAGGAACTAGAGGAACTGTAATTCCTCCAAGGTATATGAACTTCATTTGTGAAAGATGTGTAAAATAAGAATATGCCAATGCGTTAGCAACCGCTGCAGCAGCATCGGGGGCAGAATTCATATCTTTTCCGGAATTAAGCGCTCTTCTCAGATTATCTGCAAGCTTTTTTTGATTACCGTAACTTACGCCAATGTAAAGACCGCCTAATGGCAAATTAATGTTACATGGTGGAGTTGGTGACATTACAGCAAATGGAGCTACTGCTGCTGCTTTCCAATATTCTAATGTGGCTTTTGCTAATTCTTTATAAGGATCGTCCTTACTTCCGCCTTCAGCTAACATCTCATCTTCCAGTGCCTTTTCAGCTATCATCTTATTTCTTATTTGTTTGAAAAGTGTTCCACATTCTGACAGATCTGCATTTAATATTTGCTGATCTCCATCACCTGCGCCCAGAGGACATCCTTGCCATTTTTTTCTTAATTCTGTCTTTTCATAATATTCTATCTTAGGGCCAGGATTACCGTAACTTCGACTTCCTACGTCCCTGTACGTCATGTCTATAATTACTTCTTTTCTTAGAACAGGTGGCATCTTTGTATTTTCATCAAAAGATTCCTGTATTTTAAATCTATTTAATTCAAACGGATATCTTACTAATAATTTATCAGCAGGTTCCATGTCATCATATCCCTCTGGAAGTTCTTTAATAAAAGGCCACCATACCGTAGCGTCTACTTCTTTCACCGGTGCCCTATCTATAGCTTTATTCCTTGCGCTTTCTTCTGTTATCGTTCGAGTATATTTCCTACCACTTACATAATATACTTCTTCCGTAGAAAAAGGATGAGCTCTGAACATTTCATCAGTAACATATTTATAAACTTCGTCATATACGTCATATTGATAGCTAGCACCTGTAGCAGACCTTACATATCCCTTTACCTTATTCCTAGTGCTGTTAGTTGCACTCCAATTTGTTACTAGATTACTAGTCGATTTGTAAAAGGCATGCATGAAATCCCAGAATTGTAATCTTTCATTAGATGTTTTTAATTCTTTGAATTGCATTAATAACCTTGTTGCAAATATTTTAGCAAGTTGTATTGGTGATTCCTCTCCGTCAAGTCTATGAAATTCAAAATATTCAAATTCATCTAAATTTTCTACATCATCATCCTTATAGTCTTCTATATACTTATCAAATTCCTCACTGGGCTCATATGAAATACCTTCACCTATATCTTCTTCCAGTTTTTCATAATCTGGATCTTGATCTTTACCTTCAACGGTAAGTCTAGTTTCTTGTCCTTCGGGAGTTTCTAGGAAATTCAGCATGTTCTGCTTTTCGTTTACTATAGGTGCTTCATCGTCGGGAGTCAACATAACGGGTTCACCTTTTTCAAAAAGATCTTGAAACCATTGTTCATAGCTTGAAATAAATGAAGGTTCTCCAGGAGATACCATGTGTTTCGCATTACCAGGAATACACACTGCTTTAGTTTTTACAGCTGAAAGATATTCTGCTGCAAGTTTATTTCCAAAGTCAGGAGCTGACTCTGGCGATTGACTTAATAGAATTGTAGTTACGTTACTTATAAAAGTTCCCCAATCTGCTGCCATGTTGTTTTTTATTTACCTGTTTGTTGATACATTACGTGATCAAGTTCCACAAAGGGAACCTGTAGAGTACTAGATGGACCAACTCCAGTTGGATGAATATGTGCCTTATAATCTGCGATGAAATGCTCTAGGAATGTTTGAAGAGATCCACCTCTGGTTACGGGTTCTTCAAAAGTAGAGCCAACGTCGTCTGATGTTCCACCATCGTTTGATAAAAATATATTTCCTGCATCTAAGAATATCTCAGCATCTGTAGATATTTTAATAGTTCCTACTGCGTCAATCTGTATTACGGGTCTTTCTTTAAGACCCTCTCCTCTACATATTACTAGTCCATCATCTACTGAATGATATATTCTAAACATTCTTTCAGCATCATATACTAAACTAATAACATTGTGAGGTTCGGACTGTGCGTCTAATACTTCTGTTTTAAGATCTTTGTTTTGATTTATCTGAAACCAATATTCTGGATGGTACAGGTTACCGTTATCGAATCTAGCAGAAACAATATCACCTATTCTTGGAATATGGTGAGATCCTACTGCATCTCTATTCATAGCGGTTGCCCATGGAATAGCCTCATCTGGCAGATTATCGTATTTTCCTAAGACTTTAACTTTACACCTACCTAAGTTCAAGGGATCCTCATTATCTACGACTTCTCCTAGCCAGTGAGTATCTCTTAAGTTATCTTTTTCTAATTCCTTTTCAGTTGACATATTATTAATCGTTTACGTTACCTAAAGCTCCACCCGCTGCATTGTTAAGGGCATCTCCCACGCTTCCGGAAGTGTCTACATTAAATACATTCTCTGCGATATTTTTACCTACATTATCGACAGAGTCTCCTACTCCTTTTAATGCGTTTTGATAGATGTTCTCGAAATTCGGTGTATTTCTTCTTACTAAATCAGATGCACCTTGTATTAATTCGTTTTTCTTTTCTTCGGCTAATCTCTTAAGATCAGCGACAGCCCTAGCTTTAAGTTGTTCTACTTTAGCTTTAATTTTATCTTCTAGGAATCCACCTAATCCATCTGCTGCGTAATCTTCGGAGTCAGATGCTGGCGAAAATCCATTAGGTAAAGTATCTTCAACAATTCCGTTTAAAACTCTGGCATCCATTTTTTCAATGATTTCATATGAAATATCAATCTGCTGCCTTGCTTGTTCACTTGGATTCTTCGTAAGATCTGCAAATGGAGTTGAACCTGAATTTAAATCAAATGTACATGCTCCAAATTTGAAAAGGAAGAATGGTCTGTTTGCAGAACCAGATATTCCTTCATTACTATTATCTACTCCTAATTTAGGTTTAAAATTACCTGGGAAACCTTTGATAGCTTCCATATTTAATTCTGTAGGAATTCCACCTAATTTAATGTTAGACATGTTTTTAATTTTTCTAACTTCAGTTACGTAAACTGACATTGAAAATTTTCTAAGATTTTCAGGTAAGATCCAACTCCATTTCTGTTCATCGAATACTGCCTTTCTATATAGATACATTAAACCTGATACTCTAAGGTTAAGAGATTCTAGGCAACTTATTGATATCTTAGCATCATCGCCTCCTGAATACGGAGATAAAGGATCATATTGTGAAATTGCTCTATCCATACCTTGAATACCTTGGAAAAACCATGGTGTATTTCTATTAATGTCGGTTAGGGCTGTTTTAAACTTTATTAAAGCTTCTAATCTATCTTGATAGAATAATGATCTTGGATTTGTAGCATCTCCCACAGGTGGTGTTTCAGTTCCAGTTGCACCTTGCATTTTAGTGGCAGTCTTTTCCGTTCTAGGAGATACTGCCAATTGAGTGGCGTACCATTCTGCAGCAGCACCTGAAAGTAAAGGTGAATCTGTATGACTGTGCATATCGAATAGTATCACGAATGAAAGATATGTAGGATCCTGGTAAGGTGACTGTGCCAACTTTCCTTTCTGAAAATCTATTATGTTTTTAAAATCTGCCATTTTAATATATATTCTTGTTTTTTAAGATTAGAGTTATGGACGTTTCTCTGGGGCAGATTGCCACGCTTGTTTCCATTTAACTGCCAGACGATCTTTTACTTCCGTATATTCTTCGCCTTCTGCTCCTTGAACTATTCCTCCCATTACAAAGTTTCCAGAACCTTTAGATGCTTCGTTATCGAATCCTTCTGAAGATAATGTATACTTACCGATGTATATTCCGGGTGTTTCATCGTTAACCATCTGCTGAGTGAATAGTTGTTTATCTTTTTTCTTTTTACCCGTTGCAATGCTATTCGGCAACCATTCTTTGCCGTTTTCCCATGCCATAAATTCGACAGTTAATTCTTCAGTTATTACGATATCATCATATGTTAATTCTAAGATAACATTTAATTTTTCATCTTCTCTTCCTTTCATAATATCGGCTGCGACTTCAACTTCTGCGTTATAATCTATACGGTTCCATAAATCACCTCCATTGTCTTGCATCTCAGCGTATACTGTTGCATCTAAAACTAATTCATCCGGACCATCTGCATCAAACATGATTTTAACAATAGGATCTTTGTCTATTAATTCTTTATCATTGACTGTCCATTTGAAGAATCTTGTTTGTGGAATCCAACCTCCATAGTTCTTTCTCCAGTTAACTGCCTTTATTGTAAATTCAGGATCCGCTGGAATCTCTGGTTCTGGTTCCGGTTCTGGTTCCGGAGCTGGAGGCGGTGGAGGCGGCGGTGGCGGTGGAGGTGGCGGTGGAGGAGTTTCCTCTGCCATCACTTCGGTTGTAATATTAGCAAGTCTACTAGGCCATTCTCTTCTTAATAATGTGAGTGTTTGAATAATACCAGTGCTTGCTTTGTATGTATATTTAATTCCTCCTATAACATATGCTGCTGAAAGAAACTCATCTGGAACTTGATCAACTTCTTGTGAATTCTCTTCAGTTAGTTCGGATGGAGATTCAAATCCTTTGTCCTTTTTATCAGAGTTAGCTAGTATATTACCTTGAATAGCTGCAAATCCTGCTTTTAAAATATTAACAGGAAGCTTTTGCCACATGTGAATTCCAGGGTTGAATGTATCTAGGGTTAACTCTAATTGCATTTTCTTTAATTCATCTATATTCTGCTGGTTAAATAGAGAAGACCATGCATAGTGTAAGTGACATGATGGCGATTCGTCTGATTGGACAGGGAGCCTTCCTACATACTTTGACTTAACTTCTTTAGTATATCTGTCTTCGCCTCTTCGTCCCTTTAGAGGTTCTTCGATGTCCTTTAAATTATCGCTAGCTAGAGGTTCCACGTCAAACTTTAATATACCTTCCGACGCCACTTCAGTGTCATTTTCAAAGTATATTGTAGTTCTTTTATATCCGTTCTTCTTTGTAAGATTGCCACTATTATTAATTATCTTATAACTTCTTACAAACATATTCGTGCCTCTCCATGCTTCTGCATTTGTTAATATATTTGGCACCTGTACTTTGTTGGATTCTGGAGATTCTTTATACTCGTCAAAATCTAATTGCATATTTATAAAAGTTTCATCCCAACCTTCATCTGAATTAATCAAAGCATTTAAATCTACGAAATTTATATTGTAATATGGATCTATAGAATATGTTTGAAAGCTGTTTTCTCCAACATATGAATGTGTTACTAGATTTTCTAAAAACTCACTATGAGGCATCGATGCATTAAGGGCTTTCATCAAATCATCAGAAGCATCTATATTTGTAGCTAGTCCTAATTTTAAATCTTTTGCAAATTCCTCTATTTGTTCTCTTGAAGTTCCGTCATATGCCTTACCTTCACCTTCTGAATGAAAAGTAGGAATTTTCATAATTCCTTCAATCAAGTATTTAGCACCGTTTTGTGCTTTTTCTAAATTTCTAGCAGGAGGACCTGATACTTCAGTTATATCGAAATCGATTCGTATATCTTTGAACGTATCCTGTTGTCTGGCTGCTATTCTAACAGATACTACATCACCGTCCCTTGGAATACTGTCTGCATCAAAAGCACCGTTTAAATCCTGTATAGTAACTATTAAAGTTGGAAGCGTATCTGTACAATCTAATTCAAATCTCTTAATGCTTTCATCTGTAAATGAATATCCGTTAATGACAACTAGTGGCACCGGACCTCCGATTTCAGTGCTATGTGGAGCACCTCCTTCATCTTCACCCATTGCATCAAATGAAATTTTATCTAGAGCTTGCTCATGATCTATTACATTTAAAATATGATTATTTAATGGCATTGTTTATTAGATTGTTATTTTACCGTTTTTAATAGATATATTCTCTTCACCTTCTTGTAATACATTAGGAGGTAATATTTTCTTATTGTATTTTTTACTTAGATATTGTATTCTATTTGCATCTTTAACTGGTAATCTTTTCGTGTTTATAAATTGATCACGTATAGGATTTTGACCAGGGCCTTCAGTTACTATTTTCCATTGTTTTTTACCTGAATCTAGTGAAGGAATGTATAATATATCCCCTTCTGTTATCGAAAAAGGATTAGAGATTCCATTAAACTTTAGAATATAATCTACATGGTCATGAGAACCATATTCGCTCCTAGATACTATGTCTATTCTTCCAATTTCATTTTCAGTAACTATATGAATAGATGTTGCAGTTGATTTATCCATTTCCATGAATAATAAAGTAGGTGAACAAACACTTAATTTATCTTCATTTACTTTTTTCTTTTCTAATGTATAAATTTTCACTATTGGTTTGCTATTTTTCTAAATTCAGCATTAAGCTGTTTACGATTATCGTTTCCACCATATGCAGTTTCATCATACGTCTTATTAACATCAACGCCTTCATTTGGTTGAAGATAAAATCTACCTCTACCCATATTAAACATAGATTCAATATCTAATTTATCTCTTGCTCTACCAGGCTTCAATGTTATTTCAACAACCATTCTCTCAGGAAAATCTTGTATACCAAGTCCTCCTTCAAATGTAACGGTAGTATCTCTACATGTTAAATTACCTACCATCATCATTGGGTTTAGCGGGTTTCCAACAGTAAGATGCCATTGGCCAGTAGGATCACCCGTTAAAAGAGCTGCAGCTGCTTGTCCACCTGATGGAGAATTAAACATTTTCATTAAAGTACCACCTAGTATGTTGTTTAGGAATTTTGAATCCTTTCCACTTGCCATGCCCATTATATCTTCTTTTGCTTTTCCGAACATACTGCTAAGACCGGCGCCAACTCCTTTAATAAATTCACCATATTTACCCTGCTTGATAAGACTAATATCTCCTAGTGGCTTTCCAACACTACCATCTCCTACATATCTAACAGCTCCTCCCCAGAATGGAGCTTGACTTGAAGTAAGAACCATTATGTTCGCAAGTTGATCTAACATCATTACCTTGGGGTTAGCTCCGCTAAAGCTTCTCATTTCGTATTCGAATTTAAGTTTAAATTCCTGATTAAACGTAAGACCCTGTTCTCTAAAAGAAACATCTTTAATTACGTTAGTAGGTCCAAATATATGATTAGGATATGTAGTAGACATATGGTCAAAGCCACCTCCTCCGTTTTTCTTCGAAAGAGCGGTATGGCCGTCTACTCCCGCTGCGGCATTAGACATAGCAGATCCTATTACACTTGAATCAAGAAATTGACCAAATGCACCTCTTCTGCTTTTATTACTAGATTGTTTAGTTTCTACGGAGGCTGATTGATCTTTCCAATTATATCCATGTGACCAATTTAATATACCGCTCATTGAGTTGCCTGTAACTTCACTCATCCATGTAACTGCTCTTGCAATGTCAGGCTGATCTACTGCCCTAGGCACTCCATCTTTATCAACATCCATTGGTGTTATAATATCATCCATTACGGGATACGGAAACCTTCTAAGCGTTAATAGATAGTTGTTAGGTATTTTCCCATTATATCTTGCGAGTGCAAAATCAGCATAATTGTATCTGTACCCGTATGATGCAGTACCTTTCGCCGATGTAAGTTCAATAATTTTTGAAACAGTTGGGTTCTCTAAAGTTTTAGGATCTATCAAGTTATATTCCCCAATATCTATTCCTTCTTTTTTAGCCGTACCTCCTGGTGTAAAGAAACTACCCCTGTGATTAACTAAACTATACTTATTAAATATAGAATATGGTTTCACACCATCATGGATAAAATCACTAGTGCTATCCTTCCCATCTTCCTCTCTTTTAGCATACTTTACAGATTGTGTCTTTTGAGTATAATATATGTTTCCTTTAGTAGGGACAACATTGCTCAGAGGCGATCCGGTCGCTGTAGTTCTAGCAGCTACATTAGGATCTGTATAATCTCCTTGGATTGCATCTCGTACATTTACTGCCTTAGGTGGAACTCCGTTTCCATCTGCACTTTCAAAGTTTAGTAACTCTGCACCAGAATCTGCTAAACCAGAAACAGTGTCTTTGGCGCTTTGAACACCAGATTTTAAAGCAGATCCAATCGAGGCTGCTGATATTCCGAATAATGGCATATAGTTAGATTTGTTTTTCTACTCTATATATTCATCACTCGATGTTATCCAATTCATCTGACGATGGTCTATATAAGAGTTTATTATAGTATCTATCCATATTAGGATCCCTATCTCCCAGGAATTTCTTCAGGTGAGCTTCGAATATGCCTTTTGTTTGATAGTAATACTTGCCTTCTGAATATACTGTTCTATTAGAGAGCTCGAATATATCTTTAAAATTCTTTTCTATTAAGAAGTCTTGTATATTGTTAAATAGTTCGTTGATTTCCGATTTAGTCTTAACACACATAACAGAATCAACAGTTACCATATAACTTTCCCATTTGGAGTTTATATGGTTTTGTAGATCTGATAAACTTTTATAGTTTTTTCGACTGAGATTAAATGTAGTGGATTTTCCTTCAAAATCTTTTGGGAATTTCATACCGAATAGGTATCTTTTCAGGAAATCTATATTATCATGGAATTTAGTAATTCTTAATTGATACTTTGGCATGTCTTCATCGAACTTAACGTCGTGAATAATTGCGTATACAGGAAATACTATATGAGAATGTCTGGCGTTTGAGATTAATACATGAACTCTTTCGCCTTTTGAAAAGAGTTTATGTCTTATCATAAGTCTATGATCTTAACTATTTCGAATTTTTTTAATACTTCCTTAGGATAGTCGTCCCTGTTTATTACTACTAAATTTAATGATGCAGTAGGTTCTATAGTATGTCCTAGGAACATTTTAAAATTATCAACAGTTTCATCATCTAATGTATTAAATAGATAGATGATTTTTTCTAGGTTTTCATGCTTGTTTAACATCGATACGAATGTATCTCTAATTGCCAATCCTATTACAGAAGCATGTGGCTCTGTATCATAGGGATCGGACTTTACGAGTTTGTTTCGTATGCTATAGTGATCTATAATTATTTCACCTGGGTTGTTTCGGCAATATTTATTGAATTCCTTTTTGCTGTTACACCAGATGCACTCTATTACGATGTTATCGTTCATTTTTAATGTTTCTCCAAATCCTTTATAAGTAACCTTAAGGATTGGACTTTGTTTTTTATTTCAATAGAAGACGGAATATAATTCGGTCCCCAATCTGAGATAACTTGAATCTGATTAGGTTGTTTGGAATTTCCAAAATCTAAACCAATGTCTATGCATATATCATGAATGAAATCAAGTTTATTCTCTAAACCTTTATCAAAATCATATACTACGACAGATTCATAATTCTCTCCAGCTGCATTGATGTTATTATCTGTTACTGTTTTAATAACCCCATTATCTGCTAATTTTAAATTAACTTCCTGCATTTAGTCTTGCTTTTCTAGAATTGCTAGCTTGTTTATTTAATTTCTTTGCTCTCTTCCTATCTTCGGCTTTAGTTTCAGTAACAGTGATATTAGCTAATCCGAACGCTTCTTCCATTATGTCAATTTCTTCTTGATTATATCCTTGATCTTTCCAGGTTATTTTCAAAGATTCTAACTTAACAGCCAATTGCTCTTCAAGTTGATCATTGATTCTATTTAGTTGCTTTTCATGAAAGTCTCTACCTTCTTCTTGTTTTAAAGAAGCCCATGCAATTCCCTTTTCAGAGAATCTTCCCCATTGGTTCTTTGCTTTTAAGAGGCCCACTCTATTATAAGTCTTTCTTCTATTTTGTCTTGCGATTCCCATATTATGATTTGTAATAATTAGTAACGAATTCGTTGATTTGTTCTTTTAAAAAGTCTTGCAAGTTATTTATCTCAATTTGAGATGCTGCTGATTTAGATATTTCTTCAAGTATTTCACTAGATTCTTCTTCTGAGTTTTCAACTAACATGTTAAAAACCTCTTTCTTTGGTAGATTAATACCAACAGAAAGATCGAATGATTCTACATTCTTAGAAGATAGTGTTTTAATTAATTTAGAAAGAGGACTTGATTCAATAGGAGATACTATAGCCGGCTCTGTCGGGTTTATAGGTTCAATTTGGGTTGTTGATTTTTTAATATCTATATATTCTGCTCCTGGAAAAGGAAGTCCCTCTGAGGTCACCGGTTCTAGAAACTCACTAATCAATGTTGTGTATATTCTACCACCTGATTCAAAGTTTGTGAATTCTTTATCAACTTTTTTAACAGTTTCTACCTGTCCGAATTTATCTCCCTTTTTCCATTGATATTGTATTGCTTCTTCCAATGTATCTTGCATTTTAATGTGTTTAGGTATTATACTCTTTCTTTTAAAAAAGTTTAAGCTGAGGTATTTGATAAAATTCAATGTCTGTCGAATTATAAAATTTATAAAATTCTTCACAGAATGCATGAGAGTCATTAGGCCCAATCACTGCATCCTTATTTCTAAGGTATCTGTTGTAAAACTCATTACTCCCGTTATCTTTTAAATAAGATTCTAATACCTCTAATTCGGGTAAATATATTTTGTTAATGCTCATTCCATACTATTTCTTGTTCAACAATAATTCCTGCTTTTTCTAATAATTCAATGCCTGACATATCTCTGTAGTCTTCACAATAATATACTTTGCTGACACCTGACTGGATGATTAATTTAGCACATTCGAAACAAGGTGAAGTTGTAGTATAAAGAACTGATTCCTTTGACGTAAGTGTAGATTTAGCTATTTTCATTAGCGCATTTGATTCTGCATGTAGAACTTCGCGCTTTGTGATAGAGTTCGGTTTATGACAACATCCGTTATCACATGTAAATCCCTGTTCTATTAAATCTAAGGCAACATCTGGATTTTCGTAAAATCTATTATCGTCTTCTTCGCATGTATTATTAAATCCATGGGGAGTTCCGTTATATCCTACTGAAATAATCTGGTTATCTTTTACAATAACACATCCTACTTTTCTTCGTTCTGCATAACTAAGTTTCGAAACCTGGTATGCAATTTGCATGTAAATTTTATCTACTGATATTCTTGGCATATTATATAAAATAAAAAAGTCTGTGTAGATTATACACAGACTTTAAAAATAGTTTAAATAAGGAGCTTCTGGTTATTCAGCAGGAGCTTCTTCACTAGGAGATTCATTAACCTCTTTCATTTCATTTACTTTCTTAGTATATGCTTCAATCATTTCGTTGCATGCAGCTTCAAAAGCTTCAACGGTATAATCTTCTTTCATATCCTTAAGAGATTTCGCAGATGTTGCAGCAACTAGTGCAGCGTTTTCTTTAAAGTATGTTTCAACAGTGTGCTCGTCATGTGCATCATCTGCCCATACCTTAGCTTCGTTTTTACATGCTTCATACAATTCTTGTACCATATCAGATACAAGTTTTGCTTCTTCAGTTTCTTCAGTTTCTTCAACTTCCTTTTCAGTAGCTACGGGTTCGTCAGCTTCTTCAGCTTCTGTAACTTCTTCAGTTCCGCATGTACATCCTGATTCTCCACATGATTCACATGATTCTTTAATCTCTTCAGATTCTGCAATGGCTTCGCCGTTTCCTTGAACTTCCTCAGATTCTTCTTCAGGACGTTCTTCCGGCTCAGCAGTAGTTATAACCTCTTGTTCTACTTCGCTAGCTCTATCCATTTCAGATAAAAACTGTTCAAATGATTTTAATTTTGCCATTATTTTATATTTTATTTATTTACTTATTATATATCTTTGATTCTAGGATGAATGCATTGAAGTCTGTTATGATAAAAGGTTTAGATTCGGTAACTACTGATTCTGCAAATGCTTCAATATCCCATTGAATTCTTTG
>TARA_B110000285_G_scaffold235077_1_pt1 | contig 52682 bp, 54 predicted proteins | sample TARA_B110000285 | Tara Oceans TARA_B110000285 (sample SAMEA4397756) | marine metagenome | biome: Polar Biome; feature: [SRF] surface water layer (ENVO:00010504); material: water (ENVO:00002006), including particulate matter (ENVO:01000060) such as... | depth 5 m
ATAAATGTCTTTTCCAAATAAAGCTGAATATATCATTATTGGTGCTGGGATACATGGCTTAAGTACCGCTTGGCACTTGGCTAAAAAACTTAAGGCCAAAGGTAAAGGTGATGGAAGTAAGATCCTTGTTATTGACAAAAATGGAATTGCTTCTGGTGCTAGTGGCATAGCATGTGGGGTTGTCAGAAATAATTACTTTCAACCAGCTATGCGAGAGCTAATGGCTCATTCAGTTGAAGTATGGGAAAGTGATCCGAAAAATTTTCACTATCATGATATAGGTTATATGCAAATTAGTCCTGCATGCATGGAGGAAGATGTTGCATCTATATATGAGCAACAAAAACAGATTGGTTATGAATCAACTTTTATACAAGGCGAAAAAGATTCTAATGCCTATATGAAATCAATGTTTAGTGACTGGCAGGCTAAGGGTATTACCAGTGTGCTTCATGAAAAAAGAGGTGGGTATGCTAATAATACTGCTTCAATGTATGGTTTGGCTACAAAGGCAGAGGCTGAGGGAGTTAGAATTTTAACTGGCACAACTGTAACTGGATTTGAATATAGCTCCAGCTCTCAAGCGGTAACAGGTGTAGAAACAGACAAGGGACTTATTAAATGTGATCATGTTATTATAGGTGCTGGTCCATGGGTTAAATCATTTTGGGATATGCTTGAGCTTCCAAAAGAAGTTTCAATAAAATCTAATGGAGCTACTCATGATAAAATACCTATGTGGCAATATTGGTTTTTAACTGAAGGTGTTCTTCAGCTTGATCCAGATTTTTTAAAAACAGAAGAGGGTAAGATGCCTCCAGTAATTCATGTAGATACTGATGCACCACTATATTCTGATGTTGATCAATCATTAATAACTGATGAGTTGTGGGGAATTTATTATAAACCAGATTTTCATTTCAATGGAATTCAAGGTGGCTCATCTCCATACAAAGTAGGCGAACCTGGAGGCGAAAATGTTTCAGTCGACCCTTATGGCCCTTTATCTCAAGAGTTTATTATTGATGATAAGTTTGCTCACATGTGGAGCTCTGCTCTTGCTTTTTGCCATAAACGTTTTGAAGGCAAATCACATCTTTTTGAAAAGGGTGCAACAGGTGGCTTAGGTTGTTTTACTCCAGATTCATTTCCTATATTTGATAAATTTAGAGAAAATGTATATATGATTGCTGATTCAAACCATGGGTACAAAATGATTGGGGTTGGTGAACTTGTCGCAAACGAAGTTCTTGGAGAAGCTAGTAATTTATTAGAACCATTCAGGTTTTCAAGGTATGAAGAGGGTAAATTACATCCAACATCAAATAGTCCCTTTCCTTGGAGCTAAAAAACACCAATTTATATAGCTTTTAAAAAAATAAAAGAATTTTGAAGCTTTATTTATATGTAGTAGAGTTTTCTCATGCATGCTGTAAACCATTTGCTCAAGTTTTGGGAAACACAGATGAGTGAATCTCATCGTTCTAGCAATTACTTTTTCAGAAGAACACCTTCTCATTATCATATGATGTTATTAGTAATGTCAGCACATTATAATAGCCAAAACCTATCAGTTGAAGAGCTAAAGACTAAGTTATTTTATACATCGCGACCTAAGTCTTCTATAATTATTAATGATGCATGTAAAAGTGGATTTTTTTACCTGCAAAGAACTGATACCGACAAAAGAAGAAAACATATCAGACCAAATGAGTTGTTCATTACTGAGTTTGAGAATTACATGCTGCTATTGAAGGAAATAAGCAATTAAGTTAATAAAAAGTAATATATATTTATTAGAACTATTAAATAGTTCTAATAGAAAATATTTTTTATCTTATATGTTATTTATATCTATATAAAATTATTTTTTCTTCCCCCATTCCATTCATTATCTTTCTCTGAGCTCTATTTATAATTTTAAGTTTCAGCACGATTAATAATATTAAAAAAATTAATTAATAATGGAGGAATAAGAATGAGTCATAAATATTACTTACCAGCAAGATCAAGGCTTCAAAGAAGTGAATTGGCAGTGCCCGGCTCATCTCCTGAGATGTTTAAGAAAGCCTTGGATTCAGATGCAGACTTTGTTTTTTTAGACCTTGAAGATGCAGTTGCACCATCTGATAAAATATCAGCACGTATAAATGTAATTAATGCACTGAAAGATCTGAATTGGAGAGCGGCTGGAAAAACAATTTCAGTACGGATTAATGGATTAGATACTGAGTATATGTACCGTGATGTTGTAGACATCATAGAACAGGTTGGAGATAAGGTTGACACAATTCTAATACCTAAAGTTGGAACAGATGCTGATGTTTACAAAGTTGACTGCATGTTATCTCAAATTGAAATTGCTAATAAATACAAAAATAGAATTGGAATTGAGTGCTTAATAGAAACAGCCTTAGGGATGTCGAATATTAGAGAAATTGCAAAGTCTAGTAATAGATTAGAGGCTTTGCATTTCGGTGTAGCTGATTATGCCGCAAGTTTACGAGCGAGAACAATTGTTATTGGAGGCCTTAACCCAGACTACCCAGGTGACCAATGGCACCATGGCCTGTCTCAATTAGTTATGACTTGTAGAGCTTATGGATTAAGAGCAATTGATGGTCCATTTGGTGATTTTAATGATCCTGAATCTTATATTAAATCTGCTAATAGGTCTGCAGCATTGGGCTTCGAAGGTAAATGGGCAATTCATCCATCACAGATTAAATTAGCTAATGAGGTTTTCTCTCCACCAGAGTCAGAAGTTAAAAAGGCAAAAAGGATTTTGGAAGAGCTTGAGAAAGCAGCCAAAGAAGGCAAGGGTGCCGCTCAATTAGATGGAAGAATGATTGATGCTGCTTCCGCCAGAATGGCTCAAAATATTATTGATGTTAATAAAATAATTGAGGCAAAGTAAAAATGGATATTCATGAGTACCAAGCAAAGAAAATACTTTCTAAGTTTGGAGTAGAAATACCTAGAGGTGGAATAGCTTATAGCCCTGAAAATGCTGAATATAAAGCTAAAGACATAGGCGGATCTAAATGGGTTGTAAAAGCTCAGGTTCATTCAGGTGCTAGAGGTAAGGCTGGTGGGATTATTTTCTGTAATGATTCACTAGAAGTTGCACAAGCTGCAGATAAGTTGCTTGGTAAAAAACTTATTACTACACAAACAGGCCCATCAGGAAAAATTATTAATCGAGTCTATATTGAAGAAGCAACAGATATTGACCGAGAATTATATCTTGGTCTAGTATTTGATAGAAGCTCTGAATGTATAATGGTTGTTGCCTCAACCGAAGGTGGTATGAGTGTTGAAGAAATTTCAAGCGAAAAGCCAGAAACAATCATTAGATCAAAAATAGAAGCTGCTGTAGGCATGCAAGAATTTCAAGCAAGAGAAATTGCTTTTGATTTAGGAATAGAACCTGAACTTATTTCAAGAGCTGCTGAGGTAATCACTAATTGCTATAAAGCATTTAGTGATTTGGATGCCACAATGGTAGAAATAAATCCTCTTGTAATTACAAAAGATAAAAAAATTTTAGCTCTTGATTGTAAAATGAGCTTTGACAATAATGCTTTATTTAGAAGAAATGAAGTTTCAGAACTAAGAGATAAATCACAAGAAGATTCTAGAGAAGTATATGCCTCTGATAGAGGCCTAAGCTATGTTGGCTTAGATGGAGATATAGGTAACATCATTAATGGTGCAGGATTAGCAATGGCATCCATGGATATGATTAAGCTGGCTGGTGGAGAGCCTGCAAATTTTTTAGATATTGGCGGGGGAGCTACTCCAGAAAAAATAGTTAAAGCATTCAAGTTAGTAACTTCTGATAAGAAAGTTAAAGTTATTTTGGTGAATATTTTTGCTGGCATAAACAGGTGTGATTGGGTTGCTGATGGTATAGTACAAGCATTGAAAAAAATAAAAATTGAAATGCCTCTTGTCATAAGATTGGCAGGAACAAATGTAGATGAAGGCAAAAAAATACTAAAGGATAGTAAAATTAATTATATTGAGGCATCTACTTTAGAGGACGCAGCAAATAGAGCTGTAAAAGCACTAAAAGAAATAGAGAGCAAATAATGTCTATTCTTATTAATGAAAAAACAAAAATTATTGTTCAAGGCTTTACAGGAAAGATAGGAAGCTTTCATGCTGCTGAGATGATTAAGTATGGTTCAAATATTGTTGGTGGAGTAACTCCTGGAAAAGGTGGCCTTACTCACCAAGGACTGCCTGTTTTTAATACGGTTAAAGAAGCTGTAAAAAATACCGGAGCTGAAACAAGTATTATATTTGTACCACCAGCTTTTGCTGCCGATTCAGCTATGGAAGCAGCTGACTCGGGTATTAAGATTTGTGTGGCTATTACTGACGGCATTCCTGCACATGATATGATTAGAGTTAAACGCTACATGAGAAGATATGCTAAATCAGAAAAAATGACTTTGGTAGGTCCTAATTGCGCTGGCATTATTAGCCCTGGAAAGTCAATGTTAGGCATTATGCCTGCTCATATTTATCTCAAAGGTAAAGTTGGTATTGTTGGTAGATCTGGAACATTAGGCTATGAAGCTGCTGAGCAAATGAAAAATTTAAATATAGGAATTTCTACAAGTGTTGGTATCGGTGGAGATCCTATAAATGGCAGTTCGTTTCAAGACATTTTGCAAAAATTTGAAGAAGACAAAGAAACAGAAGCTGTTTTAATGATTGGGGAAATAGGTGGGGCACAAGAAGTAGATGCTGGTAAGTTTGCGAAAGAAAATATGACAAAGCCTGTAATAGCTTATATCGCAGGTTTAACAGCACCAAAAGGTAGGATTATGGGGCACGCAGGTGCAATTGTATCTGCTTTTGGTGAAAGTGCAGTTGAAAAAGTTGAGTTACTAAAAGAGTGTGGTGTCACAATTTCTAAAAATCCTTCTATTATTGGTAAGACAGTTCAATCAGTTTTAAGTGGAAGAACTACTGGTGACTAATAAATCAGATACTAGATCCTATTCCATTGGATTAATAAACTTATGGGGAAAAAATTAAGATAATAATAAAAATATTTTCTGAAGTCCAAATAGATATATCAGATGAAAAATAATCAAAAAATTAAAACAGATATTTCTATTCAAAAAATATCTGAAGTTATTAATCTCATTGGAACAATTTTAGGTCTTGTTATAAAAGAACAAGAAGGTGCAAGGTATTATAAAAAAGTAGAGAAAATTCGTAAATTATCAAAATTATCTAGAACTGGTGACACTAAATCTTTTAATAATTTAAAATCAAATATTTCTAATCTTACTCCAAAAGAATCTCTTGTTGTAGCGCGTTCTTTTAATCAATTTCTTAATCTTTCAAATTTAGTTGAATCTCTTTATAGCGTTCATAAAGTTGATGACTATGATTTCAGAAAGGCCCAAGGAACTAATGAATTTATTATTTTAGAAAATGCTATATCAGACTTGTTATCAAATAAATCTATTAGTAAAAACCAAATTTATGAAACTTCGAAAAAATTAAAGATTAACCTTGTCTTAACAGCCCATCCAACTGAAATAAAAAGACGAACACTTATAAAAAAATATGCTCATATAAATAACATCTTAGAGGAATTTAATAATTCAAGAATTTTTACTCAAAAAAATATTAAGATTAAAAAAGAACATTTAAAAAAGCAACTTCATGCAGAAATAACATCTATATGGAAAACAGATGAAATAAAGCGTTCAAGACCAACCCCTATTGAAGAAGCAAGGTGGGGAATTGCTGTAATTGAAGGTACTTTATGGAATGCAATACCTAAAATAACCTCACGACTAAGTAGCGCTATTGATTCACATACTGGTAAAAAATTACCAATTCAATATTCACCTATAAAATTTGGTTCCTGGATTGGTGGAGACCGTGATGGTAATCCATACGTTACGAGAAAAATTACTGAAGAAATAGTCTTACTGTCAAGATGGTCTGCTGCTAATTTATATGAAAAAGAGCTTACAAAATTAATTCAAAACTTATCAATGCATGAATGCTCAAAGGCTATTTCAAAAAATGATGGCAGGCATGGTCGGGATGGACCATCTGAACCTTATAGAGTTTTTTTACGACCTATACGCGATAAAATGAAAGCTACTCAGGTAGAAATTGAATTATACCTAAATAATAAGTCAAATTTAAATGAATCTTTATTAGTTCAATCAATTAATGAACTCTTAAAACCATTAACGGATGTATATCGATCTCTCTGTTCTGTAAAATGTGAAGTTATTGCCAATGGTTTAACTTTAGATTTAATTAGAAGAGCACATGCGTTTGGCCTTAATCTAGCAAAACTAGACATTCGACAATCTTCTGATCGCCATCAAAAATTTTTAACTACCATTTCGACTTACCTTGGGATGGGTAAGTATAAAGATTGGTCCGAAGAAAATAAAATTTCTTTCTTATCAAATGAATTTTTATCTAAGCGCCCATTAATACCTAAGCATATTAAATTAAATAAAGAAGATCAGGAAGTATGGGACGTATTTCAAATGCTTTCAAAATTATCAAAAGAATGTTTTGGGTCATATATTATTTCAATGGCTTCAAATGTTTCAGATATTTTAGCTGTCATCGTTCTGCAAAAGGAAGCTGGTGTTAAGTCTTATTTAAATATAGTTCCATTATTTGAGACTTTTAATGATTTAAAAAATTCTGAAGAAATAATAAAAAATTTGTATACTATACCCTGGTATTTACAGTATTTCAAAAATCAACAAGAAATAATGATTGGATATTCAGACTCAAGTAAAGATGTTGGAAAGTTGGCAGCAAGTTGGGCTCAATATTATGCTCTTGAAAAGCTACAAAAACTTTCTAATAAATTTAAAGTCAAATTAACATTTTTTCATGGAAGAGGTGGATCTGTGGGTCGTGGTGGAGGACCAGTTTACACGGCACTATTATCACAACCACCTGGAACTGTTAATGCGAGTACAAAAATTACTGAACAAGGAGAAATTATTCAACAGAAATATGGCACTGAATCATTGGCAGAAAATAGTTTAGGAACATATATTGGCTCTGTTCTGCTAGCAACTTTAAAGCCTCCAATTAAAGCAAAAGAAGAATGGAAAAGCTTAATGAACGAAATGAGTGAAGTATCTAGTGCTGCATATAATCATCACTTATATGGTGATAAGAATTTTTTAAGATACTTTGATACCATTACCCCACAAAAAAGTTTAGAAAAATTATTTGCTGGTTCTAGACCACCTAGACGAAGTAAGTCAAAAGATATTAAAAATCTAAGAGCTATACCATGGATGTTTTCTTGGACACAAATGAGATTTATTTTACCATCATGGCTTGGAATGTTAGAAGGATTACAAATCTCAATTAAGACTAAAAATAAAAAAATTATTAATGAGATGTTAAACAAATGGCCATTCTTTTATGCAATGATGGATATGTTAGATATGGTTCTTGTAAAAACAGACCAACGTGTTGTTGAGTTTTATGAAGATTGCTTAGCTGATTCTGAGCTAAAAAGAACTGGTGCCAATCTTCGTGGGCAGCTAACTTCTCTCATTAATTTAAACAGAAGATTAATTCCTAAACATATTTTACATGAAAGAAACTCATATAGAGAATCCATTAAAATTAGAAATACTTACAGTGAAATACTAAACCTTTTACAGGCCGATATGATGAAAAAATTGAATTCACCTGGGCTACATATTGCAAGTGAAAGTAAAAAGCTATTAAACGATACTATGATGGTGACTATAGCTGGGATATCTGCTGCAATGAAAAATACTGGATAAAACATCAAGTATTAAAAGGTTCCATTTTAATATATATCTATTTTAAATACATTAATTCAATAAGTTAAGGTTAGAAAAAAAAATTCTATACTGTAAGATGTCATCGCATGAAAAAATATTCAGTTTTTAGTTTAATCAAAAATGCTTTAACCAACCATCAAAATTGGGATGTTGTTTGGAGAGATCCAGAGCCAAAAAAAGAATATGAGGCGATTATCATTGGTGGTGGTGGTCATGGACTCGCAACTGCATTTTATCTAGCAAAATACTACAACATGAAAAATATTGCTATTCTTGAAAAAGGCTGGATTGGTGGTGGCAATGTTGCTCGAAACACAACCATCCTCAGATCAAACTATATGCATGATGCAAATAGTCTTTTTTATGATCATGGCATGCAAATGTGGAAGGATCTTAGTCAAGAACTTAATTATAATGTGATGTATTCTCCAAGAGGAATACTTAATTTGGCTCATTCTGATGCACAATTAAATGCTTATGCCAGAAGAGGTAACTCAATGCGACTTAATGGAATTGATGTGTCATTAATTGGAAGAGAAGAAGTAAAAAAAATGATTCCTTTCGCAGATTTTACTTCGAATGCAAGGTTTCCAATATTTGGTGGCTTACTCCAACCTATCGGTGGAACTGCAAGACATGATGCTGTTGCTTGGGGATATGCAAGAGCTGCAGATGATATGGGCGTAGATATCATTCAACATTGTGAGGTAAATGGTTTTGATATTGAAAATGGAAAATTAACAGGTGTTCAGACTTCACGTGGAAATATAAAGACTAAAAAAGTAGGTCTTTGTGTTGCTGGGAGTACTTCATTGCTAGCTGAAAAATTAAATATGAATCTTCCGATGGAAGCACATGTTTTACAGGCGTGTGTTTCTGAGCCTGTAAAACCACTACTTGATGGAGTTGTTACATTTGGCGCTGGTCATTTTTACTGCAGCCAATCAGACAAAGGTGAAATGGTTATGGGTGGCGATTTAGATGGATATAACAGCTATGCACAAAGAGGGAATCTTCCAACAATACAGCATGTATTAACTGAGGGCGTTGCGCTATTCCCCAATTTAAGTAGGCTAAAAATATTAAGAACTTGGGGCGGTGTTATGGACATGTCTATGGATGGATCTCCAATCATTGATAAAACTCATATTGAAGGAGTCTATCTAAATTGTGGCTGGTGCTATGGTGGCTTTAAGGCGACTCCTGTTTCTGGCTTAACCTTCGCACATACTATCGCAAATGATACGCCTCATGATCTTAGTATCCCTTTTAGACTTGATAGATTTAATACTGGTCATTTACTTGATGAAAAAGGCCTCGGAACAAAAACTTGGATAAGTTAAAATATGCTTGAAATCAGATGTCCATATTGTGGTAATAGATCTCAAAATGAGTTTGCCTACGGAGGAGACGCAACAATAAAACGTCCTGAATTAAACACAGAAGTTACTGATCAGGAGTGGGATAATTTTGTTTACTATAGAAAAAATCCACGAGGTAACCATCTTGAGTTATGGCACCATATTTCTGGATGTCGCCAATGGTTTAAAGTTCATAGAAATACTGCAACACATGAGATTCTTAAAACCCTTGAAATGAAAGAAAATTTATAAATAATATGTCACAAGATTTTAGAATTAATAACTGTGGACTTATTGATAGAGATAAAGAAATTATATTTATTTTTAATGGTAAAAAATACACTGGCTACAAAGGCGATACATTGGCATCTGCTCTACTTGCAAATGGTATCCATTTAATTGCAAGAAGCTTTAAATATCATAGACCTAGAGGAATAATTGCTGCCGGCGTTGAAGATGCAAATGGAAAAGTTCAACTTTATAAAAATGATACTACTGAACCTAATGTTAATGTAACTGAGGTTGAGCTAGTAGAGGGCCTTAGAATAGAAAGTCAAAACTGTTGGCCATCAGTTTCTTTTGATGTAGGCGCTATCAATAATTTACTTAATAGATTTTTTCCTGCTGGTTTTTATTATAAAACCTTTATGTGGCCAAAAAGCTTTTGGTACAAAGTCTATGAACCATTTATTCGCAAGGCTGCAGGGATGGGCAAAGCCTCATTAGATCCTGATCCTGATCGATATGAACATCGATATGAGCATTGTGATATTCTTGTTGTTGGATCTGGACCATCAGGAATTTCAAGCGCATTGGCTGCTGCAAAAAATGGTGCTCAGGTCATTCTAGCAGAAGATAAGCCACGCTTTGGTGGTTCCCTGCTTACTGATAATATTACGATTGGAAATAAAAATGGCGATGAATGGGTTAACGATGCTATCGCTGAATTAAGATCAATGCCTAATGTTATTGTCAGGGGGAGATCACAGGTTTTTGGATATTATGATCATAACATGCTAGTTATGTTTGAGCGCTGTAAAGATCATTTAGAAAATCCTGAAATATTTACCCCACGTCAAAGACTGTGGTACATAAGAGCAAAACAAGTAATTATTTCAACTGGATCAATTGAACGTCCCTTAGTGTTTGGTAACAATGATAGACCTGGAATTATGCTTGCTTCCTCAGCAAAAGAATATCTAAAAATTTATGGAGTACTTGTAGGAAAAAAACCTATCATATTTACCAATAATGACACGGCTTATGAAACAGCAATTGAATTTAAGAATAAAGGGATTGATTCAATTGTAGTTGATACAAGAGAAGCTTCAAATGCAGGTATTGTTAATGAGGCAAAAAAATTAGGTATCGAAATTAAGTTTTCACATGCTATCGCAAACACATCTGGCTATAAAAAAGTAAGTTCAGCAACTATAGGTAGGCTTAATAAAGCTAAAGATGGATTCGAAAGTCTATCAGAATTAAAATGTGATTGCATATGTGTGTCAGGCAACTGGACACCCACAGTTCACTTAGCCTCTCAGTCGGGAAATAAATTAAAATATGATTCAAATTCAGATACTTTTCTGCCTGACCAGTCTCGCCAAGAAGAGACTGTGATTGGATCAGCAAATGGGACTTTTACGCTAAAAAAAAGTTTGGAAGAAGGCTTTAATACAGGATTCAAGCTTTCAAATGAAATCACAAATAATAATAACAGAGTACCTATTCCAATTTCTGATGAAAAAGAATATGGAGAGCATGATAAATTCTGGTGCATGCCACTTCCTGATAAAAAACATTACAAACGTTTTGTAGATTTTCAAAATGATGTTGCTGTTTCGGATATTCAGCTAGCTGTCAGAGAAGGCTTTAGATCAATTGAGCATGTAAAAAGATATACTACTCTTGGAATGGCAACGGACCAGGGCAAAACAAGTAATCTAAATGGATTGCAACTCGTTTCAGATATTGAAAAGAAAATTGTTCCTGAGGTTGGCCATACTACATTTCGCCCTCCTTATACATCTGTAACTATTGGAACAATTATAGGTAGAGAAGTAGGTAAAAATTATCGAGCAACTAGAAAATCTCCTATTCATAATTGGCATGAAAAAAATAATGGAGTTTTTGTTGACGCTGGACTTTGGCTTCGGCCAAGATATTATAAGCAAGGTGATGAGACCTTACACGAGGCGTCAAAACGCGAGGCTTTAAATGTTCGTAAGAATGTTGGTGTTTGTGACGTCACATCATTAGGAAAAATAGATATAAAAGGCAAAGATTCAGCTGAGTTTCTTAATCGAGTTTATACAAATGCTTTTCTTAAGCTGCCAGTTGGTAAGGCTCGGTATGGAGTTATGTTGCGTGAAGATGGAATGGTGTTTGATGATGGAACAACAACTAGAATTTCAGAGAACCACTTTCATATGACAACAACCACAGCGCAGGCTGCAAATGTTTTATCTCATTTAGAATATTATTTACAAATCGTTTGGCCCGAATTGGATGTTAATGTTACTTCGACGACTGAACAGTGGGCAGGAGCAGCTATTGCAGGGCCTAAATCCAGATTATTATTAGGAAAATTGTTTCCTAATGAAGATGTATCTACTGAGGGCCTTCCTTTTATGGGCTATAGAGAATTTAAATTTAAGAATACTATAGCACGTGTTTTCAGGATCTCTTTCTCTGGAGAGCTTGCTTACGAAATCAATATTATGTCTGATTTTGGAGAAATGATGTGGGAAGAGATTATCAAAGCTGGTCAAGAATTTAATATTCAGGCCTATGGTACTGAAGCACTTTCTACGCTACGTATTGAAATGGGTCATGTTGCAGGTTCCGAGATCGACGGTAGAACAATAGCTTATGATCTATCTCTTGAAGGAATGTTAAGTAAGAAAAAAGATTTTATTGGCAAAAGATCATTATCAAGACAGGCCTTTATGAACGAAGGTAGGGAAAAAATTGTTGGTGTTGTTCCTTTGGATAAGAAAACATCAATACCAGAAGGATCTTATATTGTTAAAGATCCAAACGCAAAACTGCCAAATCCAAAATTAGGTCACGTATCTGCATCATGTTGGAGCGTTGAATATGACAACCCCTTCTCTCTTGCAATTATTAAAGATGGTAAAAATAAAAAAGGGGAAAAATTATATGCTGTTTCTCCATTGAAAAATAAAACTATTCCTGTTGAAATAGTTTCTCAGCATTATGTTGACCCTGAGGGAAAAAGAGTAAGATCATGAAAAGAAATTCACCTTTAAAAAACCTTCATCAAACTGGTTTATATGGAAATTATAAAAATCAAAATGAGAATGATCTTCTCGTAATTCGTGAAATTACTAATCTTAAAATTTTTCAAATGGTACAATATAAAAGCAGCACATTAAATATAGATTCTTTAAAGCTAGATGGTTTAAGTTTCCCTGTACATGCTGGTTTTGTAGAGGCGAGTGATACCACTAGAGTTCAATGGAATGCTCCAAATACTTGGATTATAATATCGTCCAATGAAAATATTATTGATGACATTATAAAAAATTTTCATGAGAATGACTTTGCAATTACAGATCAATCACATTCACGTGCAATTATTCAAATTGAAGGCAAAAAAGCTTTGGACGTTATCAAAAAAGGTTCCCCATTAAACTTAAATGATTTTAAAAAAAATAATTGTGCTAATTCAATTTACCATGGAATCACAATTTCAATAGATATGCTAGATGATGATTTAAATAAATTTAATATAATGGCACTAAGGAGTTTTGCTGGTTCTTTTCATCATGCCATTACTGATGCTGCTTTAGAATTTGGATACAAGGGGCTATAAATTAATATGGAATGGGTGACCTCTATAAGAACTCCACAATTAACAACATTTTTTCAGTATATTACTTGGCTGGGATATAAAGATTTTTTATTTTTGTTTGTTCCTTTTTGCTATTGGTTCTTTGATCGCAAGCTTTTTGGGATATTTACATTATTTGTTTTTATAAGCGCACTTGCTAATGCATATTTAAAAGATTTTTTTCAAGATCCAAGGCCTGAAAATATACTTAATTTAGATCCATATCTTAGCGCGCTTGGTCCATCATATGGATTTCCAAGTGGTCACGCACAGCTTGCAGTTGTGATATGGGGCTTTATATTTCTTCATACACAAAATAATTTAATTAAGTTTGGTTCTTTATTTTTAATAATTTTTATTTCATTTAGCAGAATCTATCTAGGGGTTCATGACGTTTCTGATGTTGCTGGTGGAATTGTATTTGGATTAATTTCTATATTATTATTAAAATTACTTCTAAGTGATAAAAATAAATGGCTGCGCAGCCTTAATAAAATGATACATTTTGTTATTTACTCTTCTTTATTAATATTTATTTTTTTAATATGGCCTGCAGAAAGTGATAGAATAATTGTTGTTGCACTAGGAAGTTTAATAATTGGATTCTGGTTTGGACACACAATAGATAATATTTACTTTAATTTTCACTCTCCTAAAAATATAGCATTAAAGATATTATCGGCTGCATTAGCCTTAGTTGGATTTATTCTACTAAATAGTAAAATCAACCAACTCTTTGAGCTTACTCAAATTAATCATGGTATTGAAGTTTTCATTAGCTCATTAACTTTAGGACTTTATATTTCTATTTTGGCTCCACTTATTTTAAGTTTAATGAAATTACAATATAAGGCTGATGTGCAATGAACTTAGTTACACCGTATCTATTTCTATTATTTGCAGTTCTGTTTGGAACGCTCTCTAATAATTTTGCAAAATCTGCTGAAGGATTTTCTTTGATAGTTCCATCATTGCTAAGTGCCTTAACAATTATTTTATGTATGTATGGCTTATCAAATGTAATGAAATCAATACCCATTGGGATAACATACGCATCATTTGCAGGACTGTGCATTGTAGCAACTTCAATGGTTGGAGTTTTTAAATATGCTCAAATGCCAAATTTTTTTACAATGATTGGGCTGATATTAATTGTTGTTGGCGTAGTAATAGTTAATTTATTTGGTGGTAGTGATTAAAATAGATTAATTTACTTATATATTTTTGCGACAACATGAAGCCCAAAAGCAACTGCTGGACCAATACCAAGAGCAAAAAGTAATGTGCCTAACCCGACAGTGCCTCCAAGAGACCAACCTATAAATACTACAGTTATTTCAATGCAAACTCGGACCCATGCAATTGGGTATTTTGTAACTCGCTGTAAACCAGTCATCAGTCCATCTCTTGGACCTGGACCCAAATTCGCAGTCAAATAAATACCACTTCCAAACCCAACGACAAATACTCCAATTGAACCTATTAAAAGATTTAGAAGATAGCTATCGGTTGAAAAATCAAATAAGTACATTGATAGCTCTATAGTGCCTGCAATGATTATAATATTTAAGATTGTTCCTACTCCAGGTTGCTGCTTCAAAGGTAACCAAAGTAACAAAACTGCAACACTACTAACAAACATTGCAAAGCCAATTGACCAATTAAGATTAATAGCGATTCCTTCTGCTAAAACTACCCATGGGCTAAGCCCTATGGTTGAATGAATTAAAAGAGATTCACCAAATCCAAAAATAGTTAGTCCCAACATTAAAAAAAACAGTGTTTTAATTTTAGGTTTAAAGTTCAATGGATGATCTGAGCTCCACTCAACAGTTGGTACACTTTTGATTCTTAAAAATTCTGGAAAAATATTCATTTATTGCTTGTTATTGCCTGGTATTACTTCATAGCCTTTTCGTCTTGGCGTGTCATCTACTAATTCGTCTGGGTAACCAGGTGCCCTCAAGTCCTCATCACATGCATCTTCTAAGCGTTTTACTATCATTGAAGACCAGGCACGATCTCCATATTTTTCTCTACCTTCTTTAAAGATTTTTGTTATTAAAGGGGAAATTTCTGTTGGCACATTCATATCTTTTGCTAGTTTTTCAAATAAGCCTACATCTTTACAAACTAAATCCATTGTAAAATTAATGTTATAACTTCCATTCATAATAACTTGGCTTTCTGTTTCATGGACAAAGCTATTTCCAGAGCTTATTTTAATGCCTTCATATACTGTAGACAAATCTAATCCTGCCTTCTTACAAACCATCAAGGCTTCTCCAACTGCAACCAGATGGGTAGAAGCAAGATAGTTTGTCGCAACTTTTAAAACTGACGCACTTCCCATTGGCCCTATGTGTAAAATTTGGTATCCAATAGCAGACAGTGCCGGCATAGCTAAATCAAATGCTTCTCTTGTGCCCCCAACTAAAATTGCAATATTTCCTGTTGCAGCTCTATGACAGCCTCCTGAAACTGGCGCTTCGATCGCAAATGCTTTTTTACTAATAACTAAATTTGCTAACCTTTGCATTTCCTTATCATCAGTTGTGCTCATTTCAATCCAGAGTTTTCCTGCTTCTATTCCTTCAATTAATCCATCTGGACCCTCTAATACAGTGGCGACTGCTTTTGGGCTTGGTAAGCATGTTATTGATATATCTGCAATTTGGGCTAATTTTTTTGGACTTTCACTCCAGACAGCCCCCTTATCAACAAGAGGTTTTCCAATATTTGCATCAAGATCGTTTATTAGCAAATCAAACCCACTTTCTAGAATACTGTTAGCAAGTTTATAGCCAACATTTCCTAAGCCAATAAATCCTATTTTCATAACTACTGCTCCTTTGTGTAAATTTATAATGTTGGTGGAATAACTTTTTGCCTCGTACCAATAGCATGGAATGTAATTGCAAAAATAATTATCATTCCTCCAATTAGCGTATTGGTTCCTGGAACTTCATTAACGCCAAATATAGGAAGCCAACACCACAAAATTCCACCAACTGTTTCCATTGTTGCTAATAACATAAGCTCTGCTGCGGGCAGATACTTCGATCCATAGCTAATTAAAATTAACCCAGATGCCACAAAGCTTCCATGCAACATACTTAATAAAATATTTTTTAGGGGCATTGTAGTGTGTTCTGAAAATGTAATAACCATCATAAAAGAGAAGGCTGCACAAATTAAACCAGCGATTATTATGGTTGTAAATTTAGGTGTTTCAGGTTTCCAGCGTAAAGTTACAGCAAAGACTGAAAACCCTAATGAGCATATAAAACCTGCAAATACTCCAAATAAAGCTCCTATCATCCAATCATTATAGACCATTAAACTAATGCCAAAGATAGAAATGATCATCGCTATGAAAGTTGCAGACCTAATTCTTTCACTTAAAAATAAGTAAGCTAATAAACCGGCGAATAATGGTTGAAGAGCAATTAGAAATAGAGTGGTAGCAGCCGAAGTATTGGTCATTCCAAAAATAAACCCTATAAAGGCGCAGGCTAAACCCACTCCACCAATAATTCCAGAAATACCTACTTTCTTAAAATTATTTACAAATTTTGTTCCTTCTTTAGCTACAAGGAAAATAAGTAGTATTGAAGCAACTACTATGCCACGTACAAATAAGTAATGCCATTGATAAAGTTCGGCATCCACCATGTGTCTAACTGTTGGTGCTCCAAAACTCCAAATAATTCCGGCAGAAATTGCTAACAGGAATCCTAAAAAATATGTTTTATTTAATTCTAAGGATAAATTTTTTGTCTGGTCACTCATATAATTAAAAAATCATATATAATTATTAATGGGTTTACACTATAAATGAGCATATATGGAAGTCTCTTCTAAATACGGTATTTACGATAAACGCTTTGAAAAAGTGTTCAATAAATTTGATGAAAACTTAAAATCGGGGATTGATGTAGGGGCTTCATTTGCTGTTTATTCTAATGGAAGGCCATTAATAGATCTCTCTGGCGGCTTTAAAAACAAAGAAAAAACTGATTTCTGGTCATCAGAAACTACTGTTTGTATCCATTCAACTGGAAAGGGAATTATTGCCATGTGCTTTGCTTTATTGATTGAGCGTGGCCAAATGGACTTAGATGCAAGGGTTTCAAAATACTGGCCAGAGTTTGCATCTAATTCAAAAGAAAATATTTTAGTACGCACATTATTATCGCATCAAGCTGGTCTTTATGCTTGGAAAGAGAAAATGAGTGAAGAAGATTTTTACAATTGGGATTATTGTACTAAACTTCTAGCTGATCAAGAGCCACTTCATGAATCGGGTGCTGAAATTTGTTATCATGCAAAATCAATCGGTTTCTTAGCGGGTGAACTAATTAAGAGAATTTCAGGCATGTCTGCTGGTAGATTTTTGAAAGAAGAATTAATTGATCCGCTAAATTTATCCTGCACAATTGGAACACCAACTAGTGAACATAAAAATATTGCTGAGCTCATTAGTTCACCTAATTTAAATGATGCATTTAATGATCGTGATAAGATAGATAATTACACTATGGGTGCCTTCTTAAATCCAGGCAACAGAACGCGAACTGCAAATACTGAAGCTTTTCGATCTGCTGAAATACCAGCTTTAAATTGTCATTCCAATTCAAGTTCTCTAGCACAACTCTATGATAACTTTATCAACTCTAATACTCACCCAGCTAGTTTTATAAAAGAAGAAACTGTTAACTCTATAATTCAAAAAGAAGTATCAGGAATGGATAAGGTAATGAAAAGCCCTATGACTTGGAGTCCAGTGGGATTCATGGTGGGTGGCGGAAAATCATTTGGTAAGTCTGGTAAAGCTTTTGGACATACAGGTTGGGGAGGCTCACTAGCATTTGCAGATCCTGAAAATAAAATTGGCATTGCCTATTCTATGAACTTGTTGGCTGGATCCATGCTGGGTGATAGTCGTGCAATTGATTTAATTGCTGCTACCTATGAATCAATTTAGATATTTTCTGCTTCTGCAGTAGTTAAAATACAGCTATCAATTTTCCACTGCTTATTTGACTGTTTTTGCATTGTGTATTTTGCTGTAACAAATTTTCCATCAGGGCCCACTAAATAAACCAATAAAATGGGAATACCACGATAGATTTCCACCATTCCAATATTTATATTTCTAGGCCTATACACACTTGGATAGCTTTTTTTGACCATGATCATAAAGTTATCGGGACTTGAAAAGATAGATTGAATTTTTGGTGAAGCATAAGAAAAAGCTTCTAATGCATTGTCTTCTGCAAAGGCCTGTAGTTGTTTTGAGACTACTGTCTTGATACTAACTTTGTCTGCATCAGACAGTATTATAGTCTCAGCTAAGCTATTTTGACTTAGAAATGAAAGGGCTAATAAAGCTATGAATAACTTTATTATTTTCACTATAGGATCTCGAAGAGTCCCGCTGCTCCCATACCACCACCAACACACATAGTTACAACACCATATTTGGCGCCACGTCTTTTACCTTCGATTAGCAAATGTCCTGTCATTCTTGAGCCCGTCATTCCATATGGATGACCAATCGAAATGGATCCGCCATTAACATTCATTTTTTCGTTATCAATGCCTAATTGATCACGTGAATATATAACCTGAGATGCAAATGCTTCATTTAATTCCCATAGATCAATATCATCAACAGTTAACCCATGTTGTTTTAATAGTTTTGGCACTGCTATAACTGGACCAATGCCCATTTCATCTGGTTCACATCCACCAATTGCTAAGCCTCTAAAGATTCCCATTGGTTCAATATTTCTTTTTTCAGCTTCCTTAAGATCCATGAGAACACACGATGATGCACCGTCAGATAATTGGCTAGCATTACCAGCGGTCACAAATTTATCTGGACCATTAATAGGATTTAAACCAGCTAAATTTTCAATCGTAGTTGATGGACGATTACATTCGTCTTTCTCTACAGTTACTTCTTGTTCTGTAACTTCTTTAGTTTCTTTATTCATCACATCCATTTTAGTTTTTAGCGCAACGATTTCATCCGAAAACTTACCTGCTTCTTGTGCTGCAGCTGTTCGTTGTTGGCTTTGTAAAGAATATTCATCTTGAGCTTCTCTTGAAATACCATAGCGCTCTGAGACAATGTCTGCAGTATTAATCATAGGCATCCATAATGCCGGGCACACTTTGTTTAACTCAGGTTCAATAAGATGTTTGTAATTCATATTTACTTGTGTCATTGAAATTGATTCAACTCCGCCACCTATTGCAACATTAATACCATCAACAATAATTCTTTGTGCCGCCACAGCAATTGATTGAAGACCTGAAGAGCAAAATCTATTGATTGTAGTTCCAGGCACAGTTACTGGACATCCGCCAGCTATTGCAACATTTCTTCCAATATTATGGCCCGTTGCAGCTTCTGGTTGTCCACAACCAAAAATTATATCTTCAACTTCCCCAGCTTCAATTCCTGCTCGTTCAATAGCATGCTTTACAGTATGACCACCCATGGTAATTCCGTGGGTTTTATTAAATCCACCTCGTATTGCTTTTGCTAAACCAGTTCTTGCTGTAGATATTATTGCTGCTTCTCTCATTAATTTGATTCCTTTATTTTTAAATATAAAGTCGTAAAGATACCTTCTTTTACATAAATTAAAAGAGTAATTATTTAAATAAAATCAATGATTTATGTATAAAATATACTGATAAAATCATATACAATTTTTTAGATAATAGTGTTGACCAGCAAGGTCCTAGATTATAGAAGGACGATCCAATCTAATTAATTCGAGATTATTTTTATGGTAATGCTTAAGACACATGATGCACCAATATGGGTTCCAGAGGGATATAAAAAATTAGGCTGGCATGCAGGCTTTGATATTTTAATTGGGCCCATGTATTATAAAAAAGATGAAAGTAATAATTTTAAGTTCATAGCTAAAATTTTAGATAAACACCTAAACTCACAAGGCATAGCTCATGGTGGTTTTTCTATGGCACTTGCAGATATTTTTTTTGGCTCGGTTGCATTTTCATCATGTGGTAAAAAATCAACTAGTACAATTTCTCTAAACTCAAACTTTGTCTCACCTGGACTCCTTGATGACATTGTAGAGTGTGAAGCTTCGGTTACTAAAATGACTAGATCTTTAATTTTTATCGAAGGCTCTTTAACTTCTGGAGATAAGACAATTTTATCTGCATCTGGTATTTGGAAAATATTAGGTCAGTAATCTAAAATATCGATCTAAAGCAACATAAGTTTTCATATCGTCCAATTTATTTCTATTCATTAGATCTTTAACTTCTTTAAATGAGAATATTTTAGTTTCGATAACTTCATCCTCATCTAAATTAGTCTCATTTTTTAAATAGCATTCAGTAGCATAGGTGTAAATTTTGCAAGAGTTATATGCAGGTGTCGCGAAGTAATTACCCAAGCTTTTCCAATTCTTACCTAAATAACCTGTCTCTTCAGAAAGCTCTCTCTTTGCACATTTTAGTGGTTGCTCCCCAATATCAATTGTACCCGCTGGTACTTCCCACATTATTTTATCTGCTCCATATCGATATTGTTTAATTAGTAAAATATTTTTCTTATCAATAATTGGTACAATAGATGTTACGCCATTGTGTTTGATTAAGTATCTCTCCATAATATTTCCATTAACCCATTTAACCTTATCAATATTAAAGTCAAAAACTTTAGTTTTAGTCGATTTAATGGTTTTTAAGAATTTTGCTTTCTTCATAAATCTTTTTGATAATTAGTGATATCAATCATATTAACTAATTTATGTTTGCTGCTAATAAAATCACATAATATTTTTGGTTTAAGTTGAACAGTAGCAGTATTAGTTAATGGATGAAAATTGACATAGTCATAATTTAAAAATCTTTGGTCTAAGAAAAAATTAATTTTTTTATCCTTATCATTTATTAGGCCAAATGGCGAAACCGAACCTGGCTCGATATTCATCAGGTCTTTTAAATAATTAGGTTGTGCAAATGATAGTTTTTTTGAATTCAATGGTTCAACAATTTTTTTTAAATCAATCTGAGTATCCTCTAAAAGACTAATTAGAAAAAAATTCTTTTTTTGATCCCTAAGAAATAAATTTTTTGAATGTGCTCCTGTAATAGTTCCTCTTAAATTTTTTGAATCTTCTACCGTGTAAAGTGGTTCGTGATCATAGATATTGTACTCTATGCCACTTTGGGTGAGCAGCTCATACAGGGTATTCTTATCCATATTTTATAATTTTTTTAATGCTAATTGGTATTGTGAGTTAGGAATTTTTGTCACTAAATTTTGAAACTGAATTTTTGTAATCCATTTTTTTTGCAATGCAATAGCTTCAATTGAGGCAACTAGGCTATTATTAGAATTTTGATATTTTTGTATAAAATTTGATGCAATTAACATCTCATTAGCATCGCCAGTATCAAACCATTTTATATGCCTTGAAAGAGCTACAACTTTTAAATCTTTATTTTCTAGATGGTTTTTTATTATATCAATAATTTCAAACTCACCTCGAGTAGATTTTTTAATTGATTTTGTATATCGAATTGAATGTTTATTAAAAAAATATAAACCTGGAATAATAAAATTACTTTTTGGTTTTTTTGGCTTTTCTTCTATCGACAATATATTCATACTTTTATCAAATTGAATAACGCCAGATTTTTTAGGATTATCTGCATGCGTTGCCAAGACCGTTGCTGTAGACGTATCACATGCAATCTTTTTTAAAACTTTATCTAAGCCAGTGCCTACAAAAATATTATCTGCTAAAGCAAGAATAAACGGCTTGTTATTGATGAACTTCTCTCCAATTCTCATTGCATCCGGTATGCCAACTGCTTTTTTTTGAATTGCATATTTAAACTTCATGCCTAAATATTTGCCGTCTTTAAAAAGGCGTTTAAAAATTTTCTGATCTTCTTTCCTAGTAATAAATAAAACCTCTCTAACCCCAGCAGTCATAAGTGTCGCAAGAGCATAATAAAGCATAGGTTTATCATAAATTGGGAGCAGTGGCTTGCTTACGACGTTTGTTGCAGGACTTAAACGTGTGCCCTTTCCTGCTGCTAAAATAATGCCTTTTTTGAATTGCATATACTAATATTAAAAACTTATTACTTTTTTTTCTTTAGATAGTATCTGTCTTTTATGTCTTTATAGACTGGCTTTTTCTTTTGCATTTTAGCCATGGCAGCAATAGTAACATCTTCGGGATGTAACATTGCAGCATTCCACAACGAAACAAAATTTAAACCATCTTGAATTGAATGGTCTCGAGAATAATTAATCACTTCTTTAGTGCCCCACATTGCTAAGGGAGATTTTGATGCAAGATTTTCAGCTATCTCGAATGCTTTTACTAAAGCAGATTCATGATCAGTTGTAATATGGTTTAGCAAGCCAACCTCATAAGCTCTTTCAGATGAAACTTTATCTCCTGTCAAAGCCCATTCGCGAGCTATCCCTGCTGGAATAATTGTTGGCAATCTTTGTAAGGTTCCAATGTCTGCAACTATGCCAATATTAATTTCTTCTACTACAAAAAAAGCATCAGTGCTTGCAACTCGTATGTCAGCAGCACAAATTAGATCTATCCCCCCTCCTATGCACCCACCTTGGATTGCTGTTATCACTGGAAAACGTGCATCTTCAATACAACTAGCCCATTTTTGCATTTCCAATACTTGTTCCCTGAAATGTCCCCTCACTCTGCCAACTTCGTTATTATTATCTGCTGTTAATTCAAGTTCATTCATCATGCCTAAGTCAAGTCCTGCACAAAAAGTTGGTCCGGTAGCTGAAATGATAAGGGCTCTAATATCCCCTCTATCATTAAGTTTGTTAACTTCATCAGGAAAAGCCGTCCAGAATTCAAGTGTTATTGAGTTTCTCTTTTCTGGTCGATTGAAAATAATGTGAGCAATACTATCTTTTATTTTAACTTCAAATGGTTTTGACATATAGTTACTAAGAATTTAAATTGGTTTAAATGATATTATTTGAGCATAAAATAATTATTGAATTAAATATACTATAAAAATATGGCTATAAATTACAAAGAAATCATATCTCTTGAAGAAAAAAACCTTGAGTTTTCTTACACACAAAGAGATTCCATTATATATGGGCTAGGTATTGGCCTCGGTAAAGATCCAATGGATGCTACTGAATTAAAGTACGTATATGAAAATGGCTTAATTGCGTTTCCAAGCATGGCAACAAACTTTCAGTATAAATCACCGATATTATTGAAAGCTAAATTGAATATGGTCATGATCGTTCATGGTGAACAGGGCATTATCTTACACCAACCTATGCCGTCTGAAGCGGTGGTTATTTCTGATACCAGGGTTACAAATTGCTATGACCGTGGAGCATCAAAAGGAGCCATCATTGAAGTTGAAACTAATGTTCGATTAAAAAAAGATGACTCTCCATTGTGCACGCTTACAAGTAAAACGTTTGCTAGAGGTGACGGCGGTTTTGGAGGTGAGGATGTTCCAGCTTCTACTCCGGTTGAATTAAGTGGTAGTCCTGACATTGTTCATGAGGTTACTACAACTGAAGATCAGGCATTAATATTTAGATTGTCTGGTGATTCTAATCCACTACATTCTGATCCAAACTTTGCAAAAATGGCTGGTTATCCAAAACCAATTTTACATGGCTTATGTAGTTATGGGGTTGCCTGTCGATCAATTGTTGAAACTTTATGTGAAAAGAACAGCAAGAGGCTTAAAAGATTTGATGTGAGATTTTCTTCTCCTGTTTTCCCTGGTGAAACAATTGTAACTGAAATGTGGAAAAAAGATGATGGTATACATTTTCAATCAAAAGTTAAAGAACGAGATAAAGTAGTTCTTAAAAATGGGGTTTGTGAAATACTATGATACCTCCAGCAGGAATTGCCCCGGGTAAAAAAGATTTATTTTATGATGATTCACATCATGCCTGGAGAAAAGAATTAAAGAAATTTGTTGCAAAAGAAATTGCCCCCTTTGTTGAAGAGTGGGAAGAGGCAGGAGAATTTCCTAGAGAACTATACAAAAAAGCTGGAGACTTTGGCTTGTTAGGAATGGGATATCCAGAACAGTATGGTGGAACTTCTGAGGGTATTGATATTTTCCATGGCATTGTAACAGCTGAAGAGCTTGCACAAGGAAGTGGTGGAATTGCTGCTAGCCTATTATCACTAAATATATCTCTACCCCTAATTCTTGCCCTTGGAACTGAAGAGCAAAAAGAAAAATATATAACGCCAGTTATTGCTGGAGATAAAATTGCATGCCTTGGAGTTACGGAGCCATCTGGTGGCTCTGATGTTGCGGGGTTAAAAACAAAAGCAGTGAGAGATGGTGATGACTATATTTTAAATGGATCTAAAATGTTTATTACCTCTGGTATGCGTGCAGATTATTATGTAATTGCCTGTAGAACTGGTGGTCCAGGTACGTCTGGTATATCTGCTATTATTGTAGACAAAGGTACACCCGGCTTTACACAAACGCCTTTAAAAAAGATGGGTTGGTTAGCATCCGACACAGCAGTTTTATACTTTGATGATTGCCGAGTGCCCGCAGAAAATTTAATTGGTGGAGAGAATAGTGGCTGGAAAGGAATTATGTCTAACTTTAGCCAAGAACGGTTAGGCCTTACAGCTGGAATGAATGCTTATTCACAAATTTGTATTGATGAGTCTGTCACATGGGCAAGAGATAGAATAACTTTTGGAAAACCTTTAATTGAAAACCAAGTAATCAAACATAAGCTTTCTGAAATGTCTCGAATGGTTAATGCAACTAGAGCCTATATGGAACTATTAACCTGGAAAGTTATGAATGGTGAGCAACCTACTGCTGATCTTTCTCTGTTAAAAGTCCAAGCAAGTAAAACTATGGAATATTGTGCCCGCGAAGCCATGCAAATACTTGGTGGTGCTGGTTATTTACGGGCTAACAGTGGTCCTGGTAAAGTTGAGCGTATCTATCGTGAGGTTAGAGTTAATGCTATTGGTGGCGGCTCTGAAGAGATCATGTTAGATTTAGCAGCTAGACAACTTAAATTTTAATATAAATTAAAATATTAAAACTCTGCTATTTCCATTTCCATTAAAGTAGATTTTCCTGATTGAACTTTTTTAGAGTACATTTGTAATTCAGGGATAAACTTATCAATAAAATAAGTGCCCGTTTTAAGCTTGGTCTTGTGCTCTGATTCATTTTTACCATCGGAAAATTTTGCCATTCTTGCCCACATATAGGTTAAAGAAGTTAGTGCAACTAAGTTTAAATAATCTGATGCAGAAGATAAGGCATTTTCAGGATCTTGCATTCCATTTTGCATTAACCACATAGTTGAAGCCATAACTTCACTAACTGCCAACTCTAATGCTTTAATAAACAAGGATATGCTTTCGTTATCTTTATTTTCATCAATAAACTGCTGCACTTCTTTTTGAAAATTCTGTAACAGTCTGCCCTTGTGCATAGTTAATTTTCTTCCCACTAAATCTAATGCTTGTATACCATTGGTTCCCTCATAAATAAGGGCTATCCTTACGTCGCGCATATATTGTTCTAATGGATATTCTTTGGTAAAACCACTGCCACCTAAAACCTGTAAAGAGTCTGAGCAGTTTAAAAAGCCTTTTTCACTACAGTAAGATTTTATAACAGGGGTCATTATAGAGGCAAAATCTTCTGCCGATTGACGAATAGCTTCATCTGAATGATGTTCAGCTAGATCAATTTTCATTGATGTATAAATACAAAGAGATCGCATAGCTTCAGTTGTTGATTTAACATTCATTAACATACGTCGCACATCAGGATGCACTATGATGTTGTCTGCACTTGCTTCAGTTTCTTGTTTCTCTTTTACAACCGAACGCATTTGCCTTCTATTTTTTGCAAAATCCAAAGCATTTTGATATGCAATTTCTGACATAGCTACGCCTTGTAGTCCTACTTTTAATCTCGCATCATTCATCATTAGGAACATTGCTTCCATTCCTTTGTTTGGTTCACCAATCATCCAGCCTTTGGCGTCATCCATGTTCATCACACAAGTTGGTGAAGAGTTAATTCCTAATTTGTGTTCTAAGCCTCCACAAAAAATTGGATTTCTAGAATTATCATCTAATCTTTTTGGAACTAGAAATAGGCTAATGCCTTTAATACCAGAAGGCGCATCTGGTAATCTTGCGAGAACCAAATGAATGATATTTTCTGTAAGATCATGCTCACCAAATGATATCCATATTTTTTGACCATTTAATTTATAGTAGTCTTCTTCTGGTGCAGCTGTAGTTCTGATGAGACCTAAGTCAGTTCCACACTGAGGTTCTGTTAAACACATTGTTCCCATCCATTCACCAGAAATTAGTTTTGGTAAATATTTGTCTTTAAGTTCTTTGCTTCCTTTTTTTAGAATAGCTTTGATAGCACCTTGGCTTAAGCCTGGACCCATGTAGAAGGCCATATTAGAGGCAATACCAATTTCACCTGTCAATATTCCAATTGCAAAAGGTGCACCACCGCCGCCATACTCTATTGGATTATATGCTCCAATATAACCAGACTCCACAACACTTTTATAAAGTGGCTTAAAATAGTCTGGCGTTATTACTTCCGGTCCTTCTGCTCCGTCTTTAACATATATTAGACCTTCTCGATCAGCCTTCTTGTTACTCTCAACTATTTCCTGTTCATTAAATTTAGCAACTTGCTCTACTATGCTAAGAATAGTTTCTGAATCAAAGTCTTTGAATTGCTCAATTGAGTCTATAAAAGAGCCATACTCCAACATATCTAAATTATATTTAAAATCTTTAACGGGACTTATATAAACCATGAATTCTTTCTAATTTTGATAGTAAATTAATATCAACATATATAGTATATTTACAAGGTAAAAAGAATGAATCAACCATGAATATTTATCTGCCTATTGCAGAGCTCTCAGTTAATATTTTTATAATATTATCACTGGGTGGGGCCGTTGGATTCCTTTCTGGATTGTTGGGTCTAGGTGGTGGTTTTTTAATGACACCTCTCTTAATGTTTATTGGAATACCCCCAGCTGTGGCCGTGGCAACTTCTGCCAACCAAATTGTGGCTGCGTCTGTTTCGGGCGCATTGGCGCATTGGCGCCAGGGCTTAGTAGACATTAAAATGGGAATGTACTTATTGCTGGGTGGTTTATTTGGATCATTTACAGGAATATGGATTTTTAAGTTATTGGCTAAGGCAGGACAAATTGAAACCTTTTTAGCGATTGTCTATTTTATTCTTTTATTTTCAATTGGAACTTTGATGTTAATAGAAAGCTCTCAAGTTATTCGAGATCGTATTAGGAAAAAAACTGTAAAAAGAAAATTACACTACCATAATTGGGCACACAGGCTTCCCTTTAAAACGAAATTCTATTCCTCTAACTTATATATAAGCATTATACCTCCAATTATTATTGGTTACTTCATTGGAGTACTGTCTGCAACAATGGGAATTGGTGGTTCTTTTATCTTAATTCCAGCAATGATATACTTTCTAGGCATGCCAACGTCTAAAGTTATCGGCACCTCTTTATTTCAAATTATTTTTATTACTGCTTTTGTTACTTTGCTTCATGCAACTTCTACGTATGCAGTAGATGCGGTTTTAGCTTTTGTTTTAATCCTCTCTTCAGTTATAGGTGCTCAATTAGGCGTCTTATTTACCAATAAATTTAGAGGCGAAGAGCTTAGAGCCTTGCTAGCAATAATAGTACTGGCAGTGGCTATTAAAATTGCCACAGACCTACTAATTCAACCAGATGATCTATATTCATTATCTGTTATAAAAAGGCTCTATTGATAATGAGAGCTTACTTTATAATACTAATTTCTTTCTTTGTTTATTCTGGAAATGCCAATGCTTTAGTGATTGGTTCAGATCTTAATGAAGTGACCATTGGAGCAAATTTCTCAGGCCAAGATGTATTGGTATTTGGGGCATTTTATTCAGACCCTTCTATGCCACGGGATGCTAAAGGTGACGTTATAATTGAAGTAAAAGGCCCTTCTCAGGTATTGCAGGTTAGAAAAAAGAGATCATTTTTTGGTTTTTGGCTAAATAGTTCAGAGGTTACTTTTAAGGAAGTGCCTGGTTTTTATTACCTAACAAGCACTGGTGAAATTAATGATGATATTTTAGCTAACAATAATATTACATTGCTCACAAAACAAGCTACACAAAAAATTGAATGGGGCAAGACAAGGCTTCCAAAAGAACGGCATGATTTTTTATCTGCATTGAAAAGAAATAAAAATAATCTTGGGCTATTTGAAATAAATGATAAAGATAACCAGGTTAATATTATTGATGGCAATTTATTCAAAACAAATATTCCAATCCCAAATACTGTTCCAATTGGGGATTACAAAGTATCTGTCTACTTGCTAATTAATTCTGAACTTAAAGAAGATTACAGTTATGAATTTAAAGTTAAAAGAGTTGGCATTGAATCAGTGATTTATAATTTAGCTACGATATATCCATTAATTTATGGCCTGATGACTGTAGCATTAGCCTGTTTATTGGGCTGGGTTAGCGCAGAAATGTTTAGAAGGCTTCGAAAGGCTTAATTATGCAAGAAATATCATTCGTCTTTGTTTTTATGGCGGGGCTATTAAGCTTCTTATCTCCTTGTGTTCTTCCTATTGTTCCAGGTTATTTATGTTTCTTGGCAGGAACATCTCTTGATAAAATAATGGATGAAGAGCGAGAGAAAAATATTAGCGTGTTTAAATATGCAGTGGCTTTTGTTTTAGGTTTTTCAACAGTCTTTACCCTTCTAGGTGCAACCGCAAGTTCAATTAGTAGTATTTTATATGAATACCTAGATTACTTTAGATGGGCAGCGGGAATTATTATTATTCTTTTTGGAATTCATTTTACCCACATATTTCAGTTTACATTTCTCAACAAAGATACTCGTTTTCAAGTTAATAATTTTAAACCTGGACTGATAGGCTCTTATATTGTTGGCATTTCATTTGCTTTTGGTTGGACGCCCTGCATTGGACCAATTTTAGGCAGTGTGTTGTCTGTGGCAGCTAGTTCGGATAGTGTCTATTTTGGTATTTGGCTTCTATTGACGTATTCTGCTGGACTTGGTGTTCCTTTCTTATTGGCCGCAGCCGGAATAGGCTATTTTTTAAAATTCCTTGTTCGTATAAGGAGTTACATCCGCCCGATTGAAATCTTTACCGGATTATTGCTTATCTTGTTTGGAGTCCTTATTTTAACTAATCGAATGCAGGAAATTGCATTCTTTTTTATTGAATATTTTCCAATTTTAAATGAATTAGGCTAAAGGAGAAAAGCATGTTTCAACACGATCTATTAAAAAATAAAAGAATTTTAGTAACTGGTGGTGGTTCTGGCTTAGGCAAAGCTATGGCAACTCGTTATCTTGAGCTTGGCGCTGATATATATATCTGTGGGAGACGTAAATCAGTTCTTGATGAGACGGCAAAAGAAATGATGGATCTTTATGGTGGATCAGTAAAAAGTATTGCTTGTGACATCAAAGTTCCTGAAGCTATTGAAGATATGGTAGATCAAATATGGTCCGAAGGACCTTTGACAGGATTAGTCAACAATGCGGCTGGAAATTTTATATCGCGAACAGAAGATTTATCACCCCGTGCCTTTAACGCTATTACTAATATTGTATTTAATGGAACTTTTTATATAACTAATGCTATTGGAAAAAGATGGCTAGAGAGTAAGTTAAAAGGCAGCATAATTTCTATTGTAACTACCTGGGTCCATAGTAGCGGCCCTTACACTGTACCTTCAGCAATGTCTAAATCAGGCATAACAACAATGACAAAGTCTTTGGCTGCTGAATGGGGTAATAGAGGTATTCGATTGAATGCAATTGCGCCTGGCCCATTTCCTACTAAAGGTGCCTGGGACAGACTTGCGCCTGGTGGAAAAGGTGCAGATTTAATGGATGCTATACCTATGAAAAGAACTGGAGAATTATTAGAATTAGCTAACCTCGCAACTTTCCTTATGGCTGATGGCTGTGAATATTTAACAGGAGAAGTTGTAACGATTGATGGTGCTCAGTGGTTAAATCATGCTGGTAATTTCTATGACATGCTTAAAGATGTAACTGACGATGAATGGGAAAAACTTAGAAGTATGATTAAATCTTCAAATGATTCTGACAAAGCAAAGAGATCCGTCTAAGAAAAATAATCTGAATACATTTTACGCGACATCCTTCTTATAATGGCTGGGCAATAGCGCATCACAAAAACGGATATATTCCCCATAAAGCCAATAACATTATGTATTGCTCTTCTATGGTAAATACTAAAAACTTTTTTTGCCACTTTTTCTGGCGAATGTATCGTTGAAATCTTACGAATTGTAGCGCGAGTAAGCACTCCATCCATATTATTGGTAACCTGCTCTGCGTCTAGAATGGGAGTTTCAGTAAACCAGGGGTTAACTTCACTTACCTTGATCCCATAGTTTGAAAATTCAATATTTAAACTTTCTGTTAAGCCTCTAATTGCAAATTTAGTAGCTGAATAAATAGCCGCACCTGGAACTGGTATAAAGCTGCCAACTGATCCTGTATTAATAATCATACTTTTTTTAGTCTTTTTTAATAAAGGTAATATTGAATAGATACCATTGATAACACCATTGAGATTTATATTAACAACATTATGGGCTTCATTAATTGGAATATCTTCAATTCTACCAGTATGTGCCGCAATACCTGCATTGTTAAAAAAAAGATCACATGTACCACTTGTATATTCACTGAACGCATTAATAGCATTTGTCCAATCATCAAGATTAGTCACATCAAGTTTTTTATACATAGATGAGTTGTGTCCTATCTCTTTAGCTACCTCTTTTAGGCCATCTTCATTAATATCAAATAAACCTACCTTCCAACCTTGTCTTGCAAAAAATAGTGCCGTTGCCTTGCCTATACCTGAGGCAGCGCCTGTAATAAATATACTTTTACTCATATACCTGAACCTATAGCTTCTGAAACAGACTTAAAACCATCTTGTTTAATTAATTTCACTAGATCTTTATTTATTTCATTTACTAAACTAGGGCCTTTAAAAGTCAAGGCAGAGTAAAGTTGGACTAAAGATGCTCCTAATTTTATTTTTTGATAAGCATCTTTACCATTAGAGACTCCACCCACGCCTATTAAAGTCACCGCACCCTTTGTTTCACGATATATGCGTTCTAAGATTTTATTTGAACTACTAGCAAGCGGTCTTCCCGAAAGGCCGCCTATTTCATTTTTTATAGTAGCCCGCTGACTATCTTCTCTTTTTATCGTGGTGTTAGATATAATTAATCCAGAAATAGAGTATTTAGTAATTAAATCCACTATATCCATATAACTTTCCACTGTTTCATCTGGATTGATTTTTATAAAAATTGGTTTTTGTAGAACTTTAGTTTTAACCACAGAATTTATTGCACTTATAAGCTCTTCAAGTTCAAATTTATTCTGTAATTTTCTTAGGTTTTCAGTATTTGGAGAGGAAATATTTATTGTAATATAATCTGCACAATCATGAACTTTATCAACTAGTAATGAGTAATCATCTATAAAATTAATACTATTTTTATTGGGACCAATATTTATACCTAATGGCGTATTAAAAAACTTTCTTTTAGCCACATTAATTATGAAATTATCTATGCCTTTATTATTGAATCCAAGTCTATTAATTATTGCTTCTTCTTCTGAATATCGAAACACTCTTGGTTTTGGATTACCATATTGTGGCTTAGGAGTTACTGTCCCACACTCAACAAAACCAAACCCGATCTTAGATAGGCTATTAAATACTTCTGCATTTTTATCAAATCCAGCAGCCATACCTATAGGACTAGAAAAAGTTAAGTCATTAATATTAGATACAAGGCTTGCATCCTCAAACTTAGTCAATGGAAGTGGAATATGCTTTAATAATTTAAGGGTAATATTATGAGCTGTTTCAGGATTAAATTGTCTTATGACATTAACTAATATTCTATCCATCTTAAGCAGGTTGGTTAATTCGACTTTCTATCAGTTTTACAGTTTTTTCAACCCCATAAATTGCAACAAAAGTACCAAATCTGGGCCCATCATCCTTTCCAAATAAAACTTGGTAAATCAATTTAAACCAATCTCTTAAGTTTTCAAATTTATGGTCTTTTCCAATTTGGTAAATTTCAGTTTGAATTGTTTCTGCATCTATTTCATTCTTCATAACAAGTAGCCTAGCTATTAAATCATTAAATATCTTAAGCTCTAGTTCATTTGGTACTTTAAATTTTGATTCATTTTGTGATATGTCATTATCAAAATTAGTCACACGATCTATCAGAGTGTTTAGAAAATCTAAATTTTTATCTTCTATTTTCCCCACATACTTTTTAACAAAATTAAGAATTACTGTGGCATCTTTTTCTGTACTGGCAGAAACCAAATTTAATAGGATATTATAACTTACAGGAATACTTTGCATTGACGGTTCACCATTAAAAATATGCCATATCGGACTATCAATTTTTTCTTTTTCAGTAAGTTCGTTATATTTATTAACTAATGAAATAAATTCATCTGTTGCTTTTGGAATTACATCAAGAAATAGTTTTTTTGCCCGTCTTGGATTTTGATACATAAAATAACTCAATGTTTCTGGGGGCGCATATTTTAGCCACTGATCTATTGTCAGGCCATTGCCTTTTGATTTTGAAATTTTCTCACCATTCTGATCTAAAAATAGTTCATAAAAATAATTTTCTGGTGGATTCCCACCTAATGCTCGACATATTTTTGCAGAAAGTTGAAATGTTGGAATTAAGTCCTTACCATACATTTCATAATCAATACCTAGTGCAATCCATCGCATTGCCCAGTCAACTTTCCATTGTAATTTACAATTTCCACCAGTTACTAGAACTTCATAAAGTTTGCCATTACTTTTATAAACTATAGAATTACTTTCGACCTTAGTTTCAAGAATCTCAACCTCTAATACTTTATTAGTATCAGGACAAATTGGTAAAAAAGGACTGTAAGTTTTTTGCCTGTCTTCTCCCAATGTTGGCAAAACAATATTTCTAATTTTATCATGGTTTTTTAATACATTTATTAGTTGCTCATCAAAAAAACCTGACTTGTATAAGTTTGTGGCACTTTTAAATTCATAATTAAATTGAAACTTATCTAAAAAGTCTCTTAGCATGGCGTTGTTGTGTTCCCCAAAACTTGAGTGCGTACCAAATGGATCAGGAATTGAAGTAAGTGGTTTATTTAAGTTTTCTTCTAATGGCTTTGAATTTGGAATATTATCTGGAACTTTTCTTAGCCCATCTAAGTCATCAGAAAAAGTTAGCAGATTAATATCTAGATCTGTCATTTTCTTAAGTGCATTATAAATCATTGTAGTTCTTGCAACTTCTCCAAAAGTTCCAATATGTGGTAAGCCACTTGGTCCATAGCCTGTTTGAAGGTTGATTTTATTACCACCTAACTTAGTGACTCTTTCTAATATTTTTCTTGCCTCAATAATAGGCCAAGCTTTGGAGTCTGGTGCAAATTCTTTAAAATTACTCATTGATTGAAATATACGTTATTTTTAATTAAAAAATGATAAATACTTTAAGATAGTATCATAAAAAATAAATAAATGACAAATCGTTGTCATAAGCTGAGAAATTATCAGTATTAATTTTGTTGTTTGATTAATGCTCTTGCTGTTATTATATCTAGATTATGTACAATCAAATAAGTCATTCAATAAAAGTATCTGTGATTCCTGAATACTTAGATGATCAATCCATCCCTGAAGAATATTATCATGTCTGGGCCTATCATGTAACAATTGAGAACTTGGGTTTAAAATCAGTTACTTTAAAAAGTAGATATTGGGAAATTATTGACTCACAAGGGAGAAAACAAGAAGTTGAAGGAAAAGGAGTTGTTGGAAAGCAGCCTACGATACAGCCTGGAGCAAAATTTACCTATACCAGTGGCACCCCTTTAAATTCAACTAGTGGCATTATGAAGGGTAGCTACAAGATGCAGCTAGATGATGGCAATGTATTTTTAGCTAAAATTCCATCTTTTTCTTTAGATTTACCATTGGGTAATAAAAGATTAAATTAACTTCATATTTAACTTATAAAAACATCTCTTTTGATGTAGAAACCCCACTTATGAAAAAGAATAAAAAACCTACTGGAAAAAAACCAACTACAAAGATTCTAAGTAAAAGGCCAAGTAAGGCTGAAGCTGAAAAAGCTGTTAGAACTCTCATAAGTTTTGTTGGTGAAAATCCAGATAGAGAAGGTTTGCTGGATACTCCTAAAAGAGTAGTAAATGCTTATGAAGATTGGTATGGGGGCTATAGCCAAGATCCAAAAGAGGTTTTGAATAAAACATTTTCTGAAATAGAAGGCTATGATGAAATAATTATGCTTAAGGATATAAGAGTAGAATCACATTGTGAACATCACATGGCTCCATTTATAGGTAGTGCTCATATTGCTTACTTGCCCAACAAAAGAGTTGTTGGCATAAGTAAGTTAGCAAGAATAACAAGAATTTTTTCTAAGCGTATGCAAGTACAAGAAAAGCTTACAGCTGAAATTGCTGCTTGCTTACAAGAGGTACTTAAACCACGAGGTGTTGCTGTTGTAATTGAGGCTCAGCACGAATGCATGACAACTCGAGGTATTAATGAACCTGGAATATCGATGGTTACTAGCCAATTGCTTGGTAAATTTAGAACTGATCCTTCGACTAGAAAAGAGTTTTACAGTATGATTAAACAGGGTTCGATCCTAAAAAAGATTTAAGAGTAAATCAAACTGAAATATGTTTAACTTTAAATTAATACTTAATGTATTAGGGGTTTTATTAATTGCATTAAGTGCATTAATGCTCCTTCCAGTATTTGTTGATTTAATAAATTCAAACCAAACATGGCTTTCTTTTTTTATTGCCTCAATGTTTTGCTTAGGTTTTGGCATATCTCTCTTTTTATCTACGCGTAGTGGCGATGATGATGATAAGTTTTCAATAAAAGATGCTTTTTTATTAACTACTTCATCTTGGCTTACAATTGCATTGTTTGGTGCAATTCCATTTTACATATCTGAGATTGGTTTCTCATTAACCGATGCAATATTTGAATCAATGTCTGGAGTTACTACCACTGGCTCAACCATTATTACTGAATTAGAATCTATGCCAGAAGGAATACTTATTTGGCGCTCTATTTTGCAGTGGCTTGGCGGCATAGGTATTATTGTTATGGCAATTAGTATTTTGCCCGTTTTACAGGTTGGTGGTATGCAGATATTTAGAACTGAATCTTCTGATACTAGTGATAAAATTCTTCCCAGAACAACTCAAGTGGCCTCTGCTGTTTTAACTATCTACTTAGCTTTAACATCTACTTGTGCAATTGCTTATTGGATGTTTGGTATGAGTGTATTTGATGCAATTAATCATAGTATGACAACTATAGCTACAGGCGGTTTCTCAACAAAATCTGGCTCTATTGGAGCTTTTAATAGTAGTGGGATTGATTATGTAGCTTGTCTATTTATGCTCTTAGCAAGCTTTCCAATACTTATCTATTTGCAGGTATATAGAGGGAAATTCTTAGATTTATTCAAAGATAAACAGGTCACAACTTTCCTGTTAATTATTTTGGTTAGCAGTTTTTCTGTAATTTTTTATCTATGGTTATACGATATTAAAACAGCTTCTACTGCAATACAGCATGGTTTATTTAATGTTATTTCTATAATTACTGGCACTGGCTATAGTACTGATAATTACAATTTGTGGGGAGCTTTTCCAATTTACCTACTATTCTTTGGAATGTTTGTTGGTGGGTGTGCAGGATCTACAACTTGTGGAATAAAGGTCTTTAGATTTCAAATTTTATTTGAAACTACACGAAATCAAATAAAAAAAGTCTTACATCCTCATGGTGTATTTATTTCACACTATAATAATAAAAAATTATCTGATGATGTTGTTACTTCCGTAATGAGTTTCTTTTTTGTATTTATTCTTAGTTTTATTGTTATTACTTTACTTTTATCAACTACCCAACTTGATTTTGTTACTTCATTGTCAGCAGCTGCAACTTCACTTGCTAATGTTGGGCCTGGGTTAGGCTCTACTATTGGTCCAGAGGGGAATTTTTATGGTATTCCACTTGAAGCTAAATGGATATTAATTCTAGCAATGCTTATTGGTCGACTTGAATTATTTACAGTCCTGGTTCTAATAATGCCACAATTCTGGAAAAAATAATTCTTACAAACAATTTAGTATTATCTCTTTTTGGACATGTAGTCGATTTTGTGCTTCTTGCCAAACATATGACCGAGCTCCATCGATAACTTCAGCTGAAACTTCTTGAGCTCTGTTCGCAGGTAAACAATGCATAAACATGCAGTCTGCTTTTGCTTTTGACATCATGGTACTATTAACTGAAAACTCTGTTAACATTTCTATTTTAGCACTGTCTTCAATGTCTCCCATTGAGAACCACGTGTCCGTATAGATAACATCAACGTCTTGCATTTTTTCTGGAACCAATTCATTCACTGTTACCTTACCTAGGACTGCAGATTCATTCATATCTTTAAGTTTAGCAAAATATGCATTTTGATAATATTTTGGACAATAAATAGATAGATTAAACCCAAGATTTAAATTTGCAGCATCCATAAGAGATTGCGCAACATTACTTATTGGCCCAAACCAGGCAATATTTATATTATTAAGACTGCCTTTAGCTTCTTTAATGGTCATGAGCGTTGCGATGGTTTGACAAGGATGTGATAAATCTGAAAGGCCATTAATTACTGGTATAGATGCGTAATCTGCTAATTCAACTAATGTTTTGTGACTATTTGACCTCATCATAATAATATCTGCATATTGTGATATAGTTCTTGCGGTATCTGCGATTGTTTCTCTCTTACCTAAATGTAAACTATCTTTATCTAGCATAATTGCAATTCCACCCAATTGTTTAATTGCTAAATCAAATGATATTCTTGTTCTGGTTGAATCCTTTTCAAAAATCAATGCCAATACTTTATTTTTTGCAAGACTATCATTAGAGTGACTGTTCTTTCTTTCTATAGCGGCATCTATAATCTGATTAATCTCTTTTTCTGAAAAATCATTAATATTTATAAAATTTTTCATTATTATTTTCCTGCTTCACATGCCTTAGCTATCTTACCAAGAGCTTCGTCACATTCGTTAATGGATATAGTCAATGGAGGAAGTAATCGCACGACATTTTCTCCTGCCTTAATACTTAGCATTCTTTGGTTGCGCAACTCTTCCACAAAATCTTTATTGTCCTTTGCGCACTTTAAGCCAAGCATGAGACCTTTTCCACGAATCTCGACAATAGAGTCGGGGTATTTCTTAGAAATTGATTGCAAGCCTGATAAAAGATATTCCGAAATTTTATTTAGCTGCTCTATAAATTCTTCTTTTAACATTAGGTCTAACACAGCATTGCCAACCGCAACTGCAAGCGGATTACCCCCATAGGTAGATCCATGCGACCCATGATCCATAACATCGCCAACTTTTTTAGAAGTTAAACAGGCGCCTAAAGGGAAGCCGTTAGCAATTGCTTTAGCTGTGGTCATAATATCTGGTTCAACACCTGACCATTGATGGGCAAACATTTTTCCAGATCTTAAAAAGCCACATTGAACTTCATCAAAAATTAGCAACATATTATTTTCATCACATAATTTTCTGAGGCCGATTAAGCATTCTGGAGGAAGCACAGAAACACCACCTTCACCTTGAATAGGCTCAATTAAAATAGCTGCCGTATTCTCATTTATAGAATTTTTTAAGGCCTCATGATCGTTGTATTTAATTTGGGTAAAACCTGGGACAGCAGTATTAAAGCCCTCAAGTTTCTCAAGGCCTCCTGCTGCTAATGCGCCTATGGTTCTTCCATGAAATGATCCAGAAAAGGTAATAATTTCATTTTTAGTCTTTGAGCCTTCAGTTACATAGAAATATCTTCGTGCTATTTTGATTGCCGCTTCAACAGATTCTGCGCCTGAATTACAAAAAAATACATAATCCGCAAAACAAGTGTCACAAAGCCTTGATGCTAATCTTTCTTGTTCTGGTATTTGATAAACATTAGATACATGCCAAAGTTTGTTAGCCTGTTCCATTAATTTTTGATTTAAATACTTATTTGAATAACCCAGTGAATTAACGGCAATCCCAGAGCCAAAATCTAAATATTTATCTCCATTTGCTTCATACAGATAACTGCCTTCACCATAATCAAAGGTGAGGTTAGATCTGGGATATGTTGGCAATACGTTAGTCATAAAGTTTAATTTTATTAATAAATAAAAGCTGTTCTTTTTTTTAAAGAGCTATCTGTAGTATAAATTAAATAAAAGTCATTAATAATTTGGATTCAAAATTGTGCTTATTCCTTTGAAATATATAGAAAAATTTGACCTTAAAATTAAAAGAAAAAAGATATCAACATATAGTTATTATATATTGAATTATAACTACATATAGTGATAGAATTTTTTCATATTTGAGAATATATAACATTTTTTAAACAATAAAAGGTCAAACACATGTCTTGGAATCACGAAAGAATTGAAGAATTAAAGAGGCTTTGGGAAGCTGGCTATACAGCTAGTAATATTGCTTCAGAACTAGGTGGTATCACTAGAAATGCGGTAATTGGAAAAGCTCATAGACTTGGATTATCTGGAAGAATGAAGTCTAAAAGCACGGGTTCTTCAGTTTCAATTGTTAGAAAAAGGAAAATACCAACTAATAGAAATAGTAAAATTATTGAACTTACAACTTCTGTATCTGAACCAATGAATCCTATGACATTTGCTCAGATTAAGGATGGTCTTTGCAGATGGCCACTTGGTGAGCCAGAAGATTTAGACTTTAAATTTTGTGGGAGATCTTCCAACAAGGACAAGGTGTATTGTTCCGAACATCATGAATTAGCATACCAGCCCTTACATCAAATACGCAAAAAGAAGGCAGCTAAAATAAAATTTAATATTGGGTAATATTAATACAGGCCTATTACAAAACTTAGGCCTAATGCAAATACAGCTAATAATAAAATAACAACTATAACTCCATTTTGTAAACTCATAATTTAATAACTCTAATTAGGTAATGGTTTTTCACCATTGTTAATCTTACTGTAAACTTCTTTAATAGTTCTTTCAATTCTTACGTAGCGTTCACCTGTAGATGGATGTGAACCACCTTTTGAGTAAATAGAACTAGGAACTTCTACTGCAAACCTTCTCCAGAAATTAGCAGCATCATCAATATTATATCCAGATAATGCAATAGCATAAACGCTCAAATAATCAGCTTCATTTTCATAATTAATTGAATATGACAAGGCTCCTATATTTGCTCCAGTGTTCATAAAGTCAGTTTGCAACCCCTGTGAGCGCGCAATAATATCTAACAACAAACCAATGCCTGCTCCAGCTTGCATGTTGGTCGTCTTATCATCAATATGATGATTAGCATTATGGCCAAGTTCATGCGCAAATACTAAGGCTATTCCCAAGTCATCTTGTGCTAGCCATTTGGCCATTCTTAAAGATAAGGCTATTATGTTGCCATCAGCAAACGCATTGAAATTATTATTGTCAAGATCAACATAAAATCCAAATCGACATCTATTTTTAGATTCAACTGTAATTGTTTTATTCTGCCCATTTCGAGTAACTAATAATTTATGTTTTTTCTCCTTGCTATCTCGAATAATTTTATAAAAGTCAGCGTTTGCATTTATGCCATAAGGTGCATCGACACCATTAATCTTTATAATTTTATCACCTTGAAGCAACCCAGCTTTACGCGCAGGCGTATTGATTCCAGTAGCAATAACAGTTATCTCATCTGTTAGTAAAAGTTTTTTAGTAAGTTCAGATCTAATAGCTTCAGGGCCATCATAGCGTGTGGCAATATCAACTCCTATACCCATTATCTGATCTTCAGCCAAACAAAGATCAACAGCATTAAATAAAATATTTAAACCAGTCTCAGAAACATCTATGTAAGTATTGAGCCAACTATCAGCAAATAATTGATTTTGTATTTTTTGCTCTTCTATTGAAAGTTGCTGATTATATTCTGGTAAGTTAGCCAGAGGTTGCGCACAACCATACAAAAAAATGGGGAATAGTATCGCAAAAATTTTAGTATATATTTTAATCATTGCTCTTTTTTAACATATAGAACGAATGAATAAAAATAATAAAGATAATAAATGCAGCTCCTACAATCGTGTTGTGGCTTGGAATTTCTTTAATAACCCACCACACCCAAATTGGGCCTAAGGCAGTCTCTAGTAAAAAAAACAAGCCTACTTCTGGTGCTGAAATAAATCTTGGTGCAAACATTATAAAAATAAAAGATACGGCAACTGTAAAGATCATTAAGAAAATATACGATAGATCCAGACTAGAAATAGCAAAGCTGGTTAATAAAGTTGATGCTATTAGTGCAGTAAAAATTTTACCCATTACGTAGGAAGGCACAAAGTTTTTTTGAGCACCTGCAGCACGAATTACCACTAAACTGCTGGCAACAGCTAACGCTGTTAATATTCCAAATATATCTCCCAATATTCTTCCAGTACCTATAGAATCATAAAAGATAAATACAACTGCAGCTAGACATAAAAATATAGCAGCATAAGTAGCGCGATCTAATTCTTCTCGTAAGAAAATATAGGCTATTACTGCTGAGAGCAACGGCACTAAACTGACCATAACCAAAGCATTAGCAACGTATGTATTTTCTAGAGCAAGTATGAAAAAGATATTGCCACATATAATAAAAATAGAATTTAAAAATCCCATTTTTCCAGCATTAAAGAAAAACTTAATGAAATTTTTTCTTGCATATATGGCAATGCAAAAAAATAAAAAGATTCCTGGAATAAGACTTCTATAAAATAGTAAACTCCAAGTGTCTAAAGTAACCAGTCTAATAATTAAACTATCAGGCGTTAAAAGCATGACGCCTGCAAAAGCTAGCAATAGTCCTTTCTGGTGATTAGATAATCTCATAAACGTAAGTTTCTTTTTTAATAAAAATGGTGCGCCGAAAGAGATTCGAACTCCTGACCCCCAGATTCGTAATCTGGTGCTCTATCCAGCTGAGCCACCGGCGCCTATCAACTTCCTAACTTACTTTATAGTAACTAACTTAGAAATCTTTTTTTAATTATTTTATATATTGCTGGCATGATTACTATTGCAGCGACCACCACTACTGGCAATAAATAGCTAGGATTTAAAAGCATGGCGCTACTAAATTCCTTTGCCTCAACAATATCATTAATACCATTGCCAATACTCACCAATATATAGGCCCATGGCACAACGCCAAATATTGTTGCAATAAAGTAATCTCGCATTCGCATATCAAAAATTGCTGGTAGCAAGTTTTGTATGCCAAATGGTACGCCACCAATAATTCTTATAAATAATAAATAACTAATCGCATTAGAGTTAAAACCATCTTTAATTTTGCGAAATCGCTCACCTAATATTCTTAGAAAAAAATTTTTGAATAAATATCTGCCATACAAGAATACCACCATTGCTCCAATGGTTTCGCCTATAATTGAGATGGCTAGACCCGTATAGAAACCAAAATAAAAACCAGCAAGAATACATACTGGTGAAGCGAAACCCATCAAAGCAATCGTAACGCTCAGTAAGAATGTGGTGATTAAAACTGATAGAATATAGTTTTCTAAGATGAATTCCCTCAAAAATCCGTGTTGGGTTATTAATAACTCCATTGAAATAGGGTTATTTTTACCTATAAATGCGATAATAAAAAGAGCAATAATGCCAAATATTATCCAATATATTGTTCTTTTCTTAAGCATATTTTCTGATTTTTAATACTATTTGACTATCTATTCATTGCAATTTATAACGCATTCCACAAGTATAAATATTAGATAAAATGAAAAGAACATTTCAACCAAGCAATATAGTAAAAAAACACCGACATGGGTTTAGAGCAAGATCAGCTACCAAAAATGGTAGAATCATCTTAGCCCGCAGACGTGCCAAGGGCAGAAAAGAACTTTCTGCTTAATACTATATGAAGCTTGATGGCAACTCTTCAAACACTTAAAACATCAAAAGACTTTCAAGCTGCTAAAAAGGGTAAATTCTTTAGAAGTGATTCGTTTCTTTTACAGGCACTAAAGGTTAGTAATGAAGACGTAATAAAGATTGGTTATACCGTAACAAAACAAAACGGTAACGCTGTTGTTAGAAATAGAATAAAAAGAAGACTTAGACAAATTGTTGCAGATGTAATTCACGATTATGGTAAGTTAAATTGGAATTATGTTTTAATTGGAAAAAAGAAAATAGTTACAGAAGATTTTGAAGATTTAAAACAAGAATTTAAAACCGCTTTAAAGATTATACATAAATGAAAATATTTAAAAATATCTTAGTTATACTTATTATTGGTTACCAAAGACTCATCTCACCTTATTTTCCATCGTCTTGTCGTTTTGACCCAACCTGTTCAGAATATACAAAAGAAGCAATACAAACTCATGGTGCTATTAAGGGTGCTTATTTAGGCATAACCAGAATTACAAAATGTCATCCTATTAAAATACTTGGCGGATCTGAAGGTTATGATCCGGTACCAAAGAAATAAGCTCTTATGGACACTAAAAATATTATACTCGCATCAGTACTATCGGTTGGCATATTATTGCTATGGAGTATTTTTGTTGAACAGCCTGTAGCTGTCGATGATACGATTAAAATACAACAAACTGAAAGTTCAAACATTCAGTCTGATTCAAGTCTAGATAGCTTGGATCAACCGGCACAAACTAGCGCGGTAGAAATATTATCAGTTGAAGATACGATCTCTGACTCACCTAGAATTGAAATTAATACACCTGGAATATCTGGCTCAATCCGTCTTAATGGTTTGGTTATAGATGATGTTGTATTAAAAGCTTATCAAGAAACCTTAGAAGCAGATTCGAATAATATTCGTTACTTAAGCCCATTAAAAACTGGCGATGGCCACGAGGTTTCATTTGGTTGGATTGCTAAAAATACTGGCTTTGAAATACCAAATCGTAATACGCCCTGGCAACTAATTAGTAGCAATTCAATTCTATCCATCGGTAGCCCTTTAACTTTTGAGTGGAAAAATAATACAGGTCAAATATTTCAAGCTATTGTCTCAATTGATGATGAATATTTATTTAATATTGAACAAAAAATTACTAATAATGGCTCAAGCGATATTACTGTTCAAAATAAAGCTCAAATCATTCGTGAAAATACTCCAGATTTATCAGGGATGTTTATTTTACACGAAGGCCTTGTGGGCGTCCTTGATGAAAAATTAGAACTTGTTGATTATGATGATTTGGCTGAAGAAAAAAGATTTCTCTACGATAGCAATAATGGCTGGTTAGGCTTTACCGATAAGTATTGGCTTACTGCTATTATTCCAGAACAAAATACTCCATTTAAAGCCATATTTAATTATGACAACAACTACAGTGCCTACTATCGTAGCCAAGACACAACAACCGTTAGTGCTGGTAGCGCATACTCAACTTCTAGCAATATTTTTATTGGTGCTAAAGAGGCTGATCTTTTGGATAGATATCAAGAAGAGTATGGATTTTATAATTTTGATTTAGCTATTGATTGGGGTTGGTTTTACTTTTTAACAAAACCTCTTTTTTATATCATCTACTTCTTATTTGACCTGACTGGTAATTTTGGAATTGCTATTATCATTCTAACAGCAATGACTAGAGTCTTATTTTTCCCTCTTGCGAACTGGTCATTTACCTCAATGGCTAAAATGAAAAAATTACAGCCTGAGATGACTCGTCTGAAAGAATTACATAAAGATGATCGTCAACAACAGCAACAAGCGCTGATGACGCTGTACAAAAAAGAAAAAGTAAATCCAGTATCTGGCTGTGTCCCTATTCTAATTCAAATACCGTTCTTCTTTGCTATTTATAAAATGTTATTTGTATCATTGGAGATGCGTCACGCACCATTCTTTGGCTGGATCCAAGATTTATCAGCTAAAGATCCAACTTCATTATTTAACTTATTTGGATTAATTCCATGGGATCCACCTTCATTTTTAGTAATTGGTGTATGGCCAATATTAATGGGACTAACTATGTGGATTCAACAAAAACTAAATCCAGCACCACCAGATCCAATTCAGGCTAAAATATTTATGTTCTTCCCATTCTTTATTACAGTGCTGCTATCACAATTTGCAGCTGGTCTCGTAATTTATTGGACGACTAATAATCTTCTTTCAATTATTCAACAGTGGATAATTACTCGTCGCACCACCATTAAAACCAATTAATCAGCATGGGTAATGATTTAGATATTGCTCTACAAAGAGCAAAAATTTTTAATAAGCTTTGGCCACAAGGAAAATCTTTCCATAAAAAAGCCTCTAACTACGCTGACTTTTACCAAGATAAAATTATTGTCATTAAGTATGGTGGCTTTGCGCTTAGCAATCAAAAAATTGTAAAGTCATTTGCTAAAAATATTTCCTTGTTTAATCAGCTTGGTTTAAAAGTTGTAATTGTGCATGGTGGTGGTCCACAAATTGAAAAAGAGCTGCTAAAACAAAAAATAGTAGATCGTGAATATCAAGGCTTGCGGGTAACGACTAAAAAAATTCTATCTATTGTTAAAAGAATTATTGCACGTGAATTAAACCCAATGATCGTAAAAAATATCACTCAACAAGGTGGTTCAGCACAATCCATTAATGGTATTACTAAAAAAATCATTAAAGCTAAAAAAATATTAAATGGTAAAATTGGTTTTGTTGGTACCCCGACTGGCTTAGATAAGAATTATATTCTTAGTCTTTTAGAGAAAAATATTGTTCCAGTAATATCACCACTCGGCTTTGACAATAGTGGCAATACTTATAATATTAATGCAGATACTGCTGCCGGCTATGTTGCTGAAGCATTAAAAGCGGAGAGACTGATTTTACTAACTGATGTAGCTGGTGTTTTAGATAATAAAAAGAATCTCATTCAAGCACTTGATCAAAAAAAGGCATTTAAATACATAAAAAACGGCACTATAACTGGTGGAATGCTCCCAAAAATAAAAACATGCTTCAATATCATTAAAAAAGGCGTTAAGGGTGTAGTTATTATTGATGGGCGTAATCCTAATGCAACAGTATTAGAGCTATTTACAAAAAAAGGTGCCGGTACATTAATTTCTAAATAATAAGGACAGTAAAAATGGATAAAATAGAAACAAAAAAAATCATTGATCAGGCGTGGGATAATATTTCAAATATTGATTCTTCTAACTCTGAAATTGTATCGGCTGTTGATCAGGTTATTGCTGCTTTGGATAGTGGGGAAATTAGAGTATCAGAAAAAATTGGTGACGACTGGATTGTAAATGAATGGATTAAAAAAGCTGTTTTAATATCATTCCGTATTAACAATAATCAATTATTAAGTGGTCCCTACACAACTTGGTTTGACAAAGTAAAGGGTAAGACTTCTGAATGGGATCATGATCAGTGGTCAAAAGCTGGATTTAGAATGGTACCTAACGGCGTTGTGCGAAAAGGTTCATTTATTGGTAAGAATTGCGTGCTGATGCCGTCGTTTGTAAATATTGGTGCCTATGTAGATGAAGGAACTATGGTCGACACTTGGACGACCGTCGGTTCTTGTGCTCAAATTGGTAAAAACTGTCACCTTTCTGGTGGCGTAGGAATTGGTGGTGTGCTCGAACCATTACAAGCAAGTCCTGTAATTATTGAAGACAACTGTTTTATTGGCGCAAGATCAGAAGTTGCTGAAGGTGTGATTGTACGTGAAGGTTCAGTCCTCTCCATGGGTGTCTATCTTGGCGCTTCAACAAAAATAGTAAATAGAGAAACTGGTGACATAATATTTGGCGAAGTCCCAGCCTACTCGGTAGTGGTTCCTGGTAATTTACCTAATAAAGATTCTTCAAAACCAGGTTTGTATTGTGCAGTGATTGTAAAAACTGTTGACGCACAAACACGATCTAAAACTTCTATTAACGATCTATTAAGAGAATAGGAAATCTGAATGTCTACATCGGTAATTATTGATCCAGTAGAACTAACAAAATCACTTATTGCATGCCCAAGTGTAACTCCTAATGATGCTGGGGTTTTACAAGAACTCCAAACCCATTTAGAAAAAATTGGCTTTCGCTGTACGCGGATGCCTTTTGCGGAAGAGGGGACTTTGTCCGTTGATAATCTCTATGCCAGTTATGGCGAGGGTTCGCCTCACTTGTGCTTTGGTGGTCACACTGATGTCGTGCCTGTTGGTAATCCAGATTCTTGGTCTCACAATCCATTTGAAGCAGTTATTAAAGATGGCAAGCTTTTTGGGCGTGGTGCGGCTGATATGAAGTCAGCAATTGCAGCCTTTACTGCGGCAGCAAGCAATTTTATCAATGCCCATAAATTTACTGGAACATTAAGTTTACTCATTACCAATGATGAAGAAGGTCCTGCAATTAATGGCACTAAAAAAGTTTTAGAAGCTATTACAAAAAATGGTGAAAAAATTGATGCCTGCATCGTCGGTGAGCCAACTTGTCCAAAACAACTTGGTGAGATGATTAAGATTGGACGTCGTGGCAGTTTAACAGCCAACATTAAAATTGAAGGTCTTCAAGGCCATGTCGCTTATCCTCAGTGGACACTCAATCCAATTGATGCTCTGACCAAAATATTGAATAATATTATTAATCTAAAGCTTGATGAAGGTACTGAAGATTTTCCACCATCAAATATTGAGATTGTAAAAATTGATGCAGATAATACTGCAGATAATGTTGTGCCGCAAACTGCAACAGCTCAACTTAACATTCGTTACAATGTTTTACAAAATGAGGCTGGGTTAAAAAAAATTCTTTCTGATATTGCTGATAAAGAATTATCTGGTTCAAAATATCAGTCGCAAATTAAATTTCGCAACTCTGCAAATCCATTTCTTAATAAGAAAAGTGCTTTCACTCAAAAAATTAAAGCAGCAGTTGATGAGGTGACCGGTTTAGATTCAGTTTTTGGAACAACTGGGGGTACTTCGGATGCACGTTTCTTTAAAGATTACTGTGAAGTTGCTGAGTTTGGATTAATTGGTGAGACAGCCCATCAAGTTGATGAACATGTTGAAGTTAAAGATATACAGAATCTAGCTGAAATTTATGAAAAAATTATCATAAAATATTTTAACTAATACATTTCTTACATAAAGTAGAAACTTCTAAATCAAAATTCTTAAAATCAAAATTCTTAAGAGAGAGTTTGCTGAAAATATTAGCAAAAGCATTGGATATAAGTTCTTGTGTATCACCACAGCTTTTACAAATTGCTATAGAGGGATTATGTATTTCAGTATGATCATGGTTACATAAAATAAAAGTTTTATTTTGATTAGACTTATGAATTTTCCCATCTTCAATTAATTTATTAAGTGCTCGGTAAACTGCCATTGGCTGTACTTTTTTTATATGTTGAAATTTTTCTAAAATTAGATACGCCGTTAGAGGTTTTTTAGATTTAGAAATTATACTTAAAACAATTTGACTATTATTCATATGTTATGTTATAACATAACATTATTAAAATTTACAGAGGAAATTTGATGGAACATTTAATTGAAGATATAATATGGTTACAAGATAAAGACTGGCTTCGAGGCTTTGTCTTTGGCCTAGTGCATACCATCATACCTCTACTTGGATTCTATTTTGGTTGGAGCATTAACCGCTTACTAAAAGTGGCCTCTAATGGCTATATTGCGGGAATTTTTGGTGTTGTCATCGCTCACGTCGTTGCTGACTTTATTGCTGCTTCTCTAGATCCACACTTAAAATCCGCAGCACTTGGAATTGTTTTAGGTGGTTTATTGCCTCTGCTCCTAGTGCCTATTTTAGATAGATATGTCACCAAAAGTAAGCATCATATCGTTGTGGGTGATCATGAGGATGTTAAAAAAGATCTAGATAGCCACTAAATTTATAGCATTTCAAGTAAAATTGATTATGCTTTTATTGTGCATGCAAGATTGATTCAACCAACACTACGTGGCGTCAGCCATCACATTATGTTTTTTGTTTCCATATTTGCTTGTGCGCTATTGATCTACCAAAGCAATAATTCAACTGAAGTGATTTCAACCTCAGTTTATTCAATTGGAATCTTATCTATGTTTGGCTTTAGTGCGCTGTATCACCGCAAACGTGCAACTGCTGAGATCAAAAAGTATTTACGCAAACTTGATCATAGTGGAATCTTCTTAATGATAGCTGGCACCTTCACCCCCATCTGCTTGTTAGCACTGCCTAAGGAGAGTGGTCTTAACTTATTGATCATCATTTGGAGCGTGGCTGCTATTGGCATTATCCAAGCTATTTTCTTTTCTAAAATTCATAGAATTCTCCGCGCTGCCATTTATCTGGCCGCAGGTTGGGTTGCGCTACCTTTTATCCCTATTTTAATTGCGTCTTTAAGTGCGATAAAAATTATTCTAGTGGTGACAGGGGGCATTGTGTATACCGTTGGCGCCGCAGCTTATGGTTTTAGATTTCCCAAACTTGCTCCAGACACTTTTGGGTTTCATGAATTTTTTCATATATTGGTCATTGTGGCTGCAGTCTTACATTTTATTGCAATCTATAGTTTAGTTTAATTCGTCACTAAACTAACTAAAAAAGCATTGTCCAATGCGCTTTCTTCAAGTGCATTAAGTCGCCCACTTTTTCCAGCATGTCCGCCCACTAAATTCATTTTCATTAGTATTGGGTTTTGTGAGGTACTATTTTCTCGAAGTTTTGGAACGTATTTTGCTGGTTCATAATATTGAACTTGAGAATCATACAAACTAGAAGTTACGAGAACTGATGGGTAATTAGCTGGTTTAATGTTATCGTATGGTGAGTAGGATTTAATATATGCATACTCATCTTTGTTGGCTGGGTTGCCCCACTCCTTATATTCAAAAGTAGTTAACGGAATAGATTCATCCGACATGGTCGTTAGCACATCAACAAAAGGGACGGCTGAAATGATACCAGTATATAATTCTGGCTCCATATTAATAACAGCGCCCATTAATAAGCCGCCAGCACTACCACCCATAGCATAGACATTCTTAGAGTTGCCATAGCCTTGTTGAATTAAAGCTTTGGTAACATCAATAAAATCATAAAAAGTATTTAGTTTGTTTAAAATCTTACCATCTTCATACCATTGCCGACCCATTTCTGAACCTCCCCTGATATTGGCAACTGCAAATATAAAGCCACGATTTAGTAATGGTAAAATTGAGGTTCGAAATGCAGCATCAATTATAATCCCATATGAACCATAGCCATAAACAAGTATTGGAGCCTTCGTTAAATCAGTACCTTTTTTATAAACCAAAGAAACTGGTACCTTAGTATCATCACGGGCATTAATCTTAAGGCGCTCTACCTCATATAATGTTTCATCATAATTACTTACCTCTTGCTGCCACACTAATTCACTTATCCCCGATGCAATAACTTCTTTGAATACTGAACTTGGTTTTTTTGGACTCGAATACCCATAGTAAAACTCTTCTGTTAGATAGTCATTATTTGTTGCTAGATAACAACTAAAGGCTGGTTCACTAAAATCTATATAGCTCTTCTCAAGCGTATCACGGTGCATTTTTAGGATTTTTGGTAAGCCATCTTCGCGGACTTCTAAATAAATATATGTTGGATAGGCAACAAAATCTTCAATCAAGACCTGCTCATCGTGCTCAATAACCGTTTCCCAATTACTATAATCATTCAGTTGCGCATGGTTGAACTTCATTAATGCAAAATTCTTCTTATCATTGGCATCACTAATAGCATAAAAACATTCAGGCGTATCTTCTACTGAATAAAGATGCTTGTCAGATCGTGTTAGAACACAAAAAGGCTTACTGCCTTCATTCTCCAAATCTAATAACCAGGTTTCTGAAGCTTCAGTTTTACTGATATCAATATTTAAATATTTTTTAGTACGTGACTCGTAGATGCCCAAATGAAACTCTGCATCTTTTTCCTCATAGATTAGTTCATCTGTATTTTGGTCAGTACCAATGATGTGTTTGAATACTTTATTCTCAATAAGAGTAACCGGATCTTTTTGGGCATAATAAATAGCTGTGTTGCTTTTGTTCCAAACGGTGCTACCAGAACTATTTTGAATAGTGCTATCAATAATTGCCCCAGATTTTAAATCTTTAATTTTAATATTATATTCACGCCGACCAGATAAATCTTCGGCATAGGCAATCATTAGATTATCTGATGAGGGTGTAAGTGCAGCAATATTAAAATAATCATAACCTTCAGCTAATTTATTAACTTCCAGAATAGTTTCTTTTTTTCCATGCCGTTCTCTAAAGTAAGTTTTGTACTGTTGGTCAGATTGCATTTCTGAAAAATATACATAATCTCCATGTTTGATTTTCATGGAAACTTCCTTAGCAGGAATATAACTAACAAGCTCCTCATAGATCTCTTGGCGCCGATCATGATTGACAGCAAACCAATCTTCTAAATATTGATTTTCTGCCTCCAGATAGCTAATGACTTCTGGATCTTTTCGTGTGTCATCACGTAACCAATAGTAGTCATCAACACGGTCATCGCCATGCGCTGAGAGTGTCTTTGGAATTTTTTTTGGCTGTGGTGGATTAGATAGTTTGGACATAAATAGTATAATTGTTATCAATCATCATTACGCCATATTCCAGACTAATTAAAGCCAAAATATTTTACTATAAATGACGAATCAATCTCAAATCGAAAGGATTCATAACTTTGAACAAGCCTCATTATATCAACTCTCGCTATTATCAAAATGAGCGAACACTCATCCTCAACCCGACTATACCTCTCACGCAGCCAAGCAAGAAATCAAGAAAACCTAGTTTTCTTAAATCTTTGCTGTTTGTTTTAGTCATATTTTCAGTCTTTATTGGCTATTCAGCCTATGCTGGTGGTCCAATTCCAGATGATGGTTGGGTTACAGAATTTGATCGCGATCATATAACTGTTAGGCATCATGGTAATGTCACACATGGTGATGATGTTTTTGTTATTTTAAGTAAAAATGACTGTGCTTCAGCAGTATGGATAACCAGAATTTATACTGAGGCTCAGAATGATTTTACTCCAATCATAGAAAAATACTTGCCATATAAATTGCAAAACTTGTCTAATGCAGCAGACCAAGGCTACACCACGGGACAATTGGTTTCAGTGCGACCCTTCATGAATGGCCACACTGCGCTAGTTTATTTTGGAGAATACCCAGTAAGTACTTTTCTCAAATGGTTCCGTAGTGGTGATGAATATCAAATAGAAATTATCAAAGCCAACCAACAGCTCCTTGCTCAAGAGTATGCTGAAACTAATGAAGATATAGTCTCGATTGAGCCTACAGAATTTTTTGATATCCAGGTAAATTCTTATTACTTTGCCGGCTTTAATAAGGCTTTGGTTACTGCCCAAAAACAATGCCAAGACTTGGGAATCATCGCCCTATCTTAAAAAATGATAAATTTAAAATATTTTTACTTGAGGTTATTTGACCATGCTTGACTTAATAATTGATTTTGCAGCTTGGGAATTATGCATTGGATTAATTATATTCCTAATTACATGAAATATATTTGTAAAATAAAAAGAACGATTACGCACACCTATGAAGTGGATGATGATATTGAAATTGATGCGCCTGATGAAAGTCAAGCCGAAGACGATGCAATTACAGCTGGGCAGAACATGGTCATTAATACATCTTCCTTACAAAGATTAGATAATGCCACAGAATTAATTGAAGTTGATTTAGATGTTGCAGTTGAAGTTTTAGATGTGGAGGAAGTAAATGATTAATCTGAATAAGGTTATAATTCCAAGTGGCTTAAAATTATCTGAAGACATAAGATTAATTGAAATGGGAAATTTACTTGGACTCGAAATATATTCTAATCAGCTTGGTGGCAGAGTATTTATTAGAAATAAAAAAAAACATGACAATATCGTGACTTTATTTGAAGAAATAAAATACAAGAAGGATACTCCCAGTACGTGCTGTGGTAAAAAACATGTATGTTATTGGTGGTTAATTGATGGACGCAATGTTGTATGGCACCAGGTTGGAAGCCGTGATCAAAAATATCTAATGCCATGTGGCTATGTGTTGCATACACCTCGAGAAATGGAACTCTTATCATTAGAAGACCAGCTATTTCATACTGTAGATGAGCTAAAGCATAAGTCGGTAAAAAGACAGATGACAAAAAAAGTTTTTACAATGTTTAATGAGTTTTATCAAAATATTGACCTTAGCAACATAAGTATTTTTAGAGC
>TARA_B110000285_G_scaffold48687_1_pt1 | contig 50561 bp, 49 predicted proteins | sample TARA_B110000285 | Tara Oceans TARA_B110000285 (sample SAMEA4397756) | marine metagenome | biome: Polar Biome; feature: [SRF] surface water layer (ENVO:00010504); material: water (ENVO:00002006), including particulate matter (ENVO:01000060) such as... | depth 5 m
ACAAAGAGGGTAACAAAGTAGAACGTGCTTATTGGCACAACATTGTTGACCATATGCGAAATTCAACTAACCGCCAAAAAGCCCATGCCTAGGGGTTATAACATAAACCCAGTTACTATAGGAGACTACCTTAAACAATATAGATTAGAAAATGGGTATACCACTTTTGAAATGGCTTTAGAGTTAGATGTTTACAATTCTACCATTTACAAATGGGAAAATAACCATACAAAACCACAAGGAAATAACATATATAAAATAATAGAATTTATGGGTTACGACCCAAGAACTCAAAACAAAATAAAAATAGAAAATCATGAACTCACTTAGAAACAAAGTACAATTAATAGGAAATTTAGGAAACGACCCAGAAATTATCACATTAGAATCTGGAAAGAAATTAGCAAAGTTCTCTTTGGCTACAAATGAAAGTTATAAAGATGCTTCAGGACAGAAAATAGATAAAGTTGAATGGCATAATCTTGTGGCTTGGGGTAAGACTTGTGACATTATTGAAAAATATCTAACCAAAGGAAAAGAGGTTGCAGTTGAGGGAAAACTAACTTCTCGTTCTTATGAAACGAAAGAGGGTGAAAAAAGGTATATTACTGAGATTGTTGTGAATGAATTATTGATGCTTGGAAATAAATAAGTGGTAATATTGCTATGAGAAAAAGATAAAAAGGTTGCCTTATAAAGCAACCTTTTTTTGTTGTAAGTTGTCATAGATTTTTATTTTTAAATTACTTTTAGTATTTTAATTGAAATTTTAGAAAGTTTTTTATGGAAAGCAAAAATTCAGAACATTTAAGTAGTAAAGAAGTAATGAAAAAACTTAAGGTTAGTTCATGTGAACTTATGCATTTAAGAGTAGAGGGAAAACTTAAATTTATAAAAAAAAAATAGTTATTTATACAATATTGATGATGTGAAAAATAAGTCAAATTAATCGACTTTGTTTTTTATATTTGATGAAAAAGCAATTGAAATGAAAAAAAACAAATTAGAAGATTTATTTAAATCTCTCTTTTTTTCAAAAGATGAAATAGAGTTACAATTATTTATCGATAACAATAAAGCAATTTTCAACAACTCTAATTGGAAACCTTTAGGGGGTAATAAAAGTAACTACGGAGTTGTAAAAAATCAACAATCAAGTCCTATTGCAGCATTAATTGAGAAAACTACAAATTCAATAGATGCTCTTTTAACAAAAAAATGTTTAGAGTTGGGAATTAATCCTAAATCTAAAGAAGCTCCTAAGTCGATGGACGAGGCGATTGAAATATTTTACCCAAAAAACAATTGGGATATTGATTCTTTTAGGAAAAAGCAATCTGAAGAAATACAAATTATAGCAGATGGTAATGGCCCAAGAAGTAAGACAAAAAAACTACCTACATCTGTAATCATATATGATAATGGAGAAGGTCAACATCCTGAAAAGTTTGAAGACACATTTCTTTCTCTCCTAAGTGGGAATAAAAATAAAGTTCATTTTGTACAAGGGAAGTATAATATGGGAGGTAGTGGTGCTATTGTTTTTTGTGGAAAAAAAAGATACCAACTGATAGCTTCAAAACGTTTTGATAATACTGGTGATTTTGGTTTTACTTTAATAAGGGAGCACCCAAAAACGGAAAGTGATTATGCAAAAGAAACGTGGTATGAATATCTATTAATAGAAGGTAAAATTCCTTCGTTTTCAATAGAGAAATTAGACTTAGGTTTAGAAAATCGAGAATTCATTACTGGTACTATTATTAAAATGTATTCTTATCAATTTCCAAAAGGCTATTCAGGTTTTTCTCAAGATCTAAATCAAAGTATTAATGAGTTTTTATTTAGTCCTGCATTACCAATGTTGACTAAAGACACCAAAGAAAGATATCCTAATAATAAAGTACTATCAAACGATCTTTTTGGTCTTAAAAGAAGGTTGCTTAAAGAAGGAGGAACTTATATCTATGATCAATTTTCAGAAAATTATAATGATGAATTATTTGGAAAAATGAAAGTGTCATGTTTTGTTTTTAATATTAAAGTAAAGGACTTTGATTTAAAGAAAACAAAAGACGAAATTCATAGAAGGTATTTTAAAAATGGGATGAATGTTATGTTTTCCATGAATGGTCAAGTACATGGATATTATACATCAGAATTTATTACAAGGTCTTTAAAATTAAACCTATTAAAGAATCATTTATTAATTCATGTAGATTGTACCGAAATGAAGTATGAGTTTCGTAAAGAGTTGTTTATGGCTTCTAGAGATAGGCTTAAAGATGGAGAGGAAACACAACAATTAAGACGTTATTTGGCTGAAAAATTGAGTGCAAAAGATGGCAGATTGAATGAGATTCAAAAATTTAGAAAACAAGCAGTCAATGTAGATACTTCTACAAATACAAATCAACTACTTAAAAATTTCACTAAGAATTTACCTTTAAATTCAGATTTAATGAAGCTGCTTGGTAACACTTTTAAATTAGATTTAAAAAAAGCAACCAAGAACAAAAAACAGCAAAAAAAATCCGATTCTAAAAAAGAGGAAATTCCATTTTTACCACAACGATTTCCTTCTCAATTTAAAGTGAATTCGAATGCAAAAGGAGATACAGAAATAGCAAAAATACCTTTGAACGGAGAAAAAACAATTCGATTTAGTACAGATTGTGAAAATGATTATTTTGATAGAGTTGAAGAACCAGGAGAACTTAAAATAGCCATTTTAAAAATAAAAACAAATGAAGCTGATGGAGGAAAAGAAATTGGAGAGCCAAAAGAAGTTGAGGAAGTTTTTAATGTAAATAAAAGCAGCCCTAATAAAGGAACTATTAGAGTTAACTTAAACCCTAAAGAGGAACTAAACTCTGGTGATGCTGTACAATTAAAAATTTCTTTAACTGCCCCAGGAGGAAATTTTGATGAAATCTTTTGGGTTAAAATTTCTGATCAAGAAAAGAAAAAGGAGAAGATCCCAAAAGAAGAGGAGGATAATGAACCTTTAGGCTTACCAAGTATGATTTTTGCGTATCAGAATAAAGAAGATAAAGGTAAAGATGCTGTTTCTTGGGAAGATGTAGAAGAAGCTACAGGACTTGATATTGATATTAAGACTGTTATGGTTCCTGAAGCTGAAGGAGATAATTTAAAAAGTATTTTTATAAATATGGATAGTTCTGTTTTAAAAACTTTTAAATCAAAACAGTCTAATCCAAACGCTGAACAGTTAGAACTTTTTAACCGAAAATATTATTCAGCAGTATATTTTCATACTTTATTTTTATATACAATTACAAAAAACAGAGGGTATCAAATTAACCAAAAAAATGAAAATAACAACCAATTTGAAGAAGTAGATTTAGGGCAATATCTTAAAGATTTATTTGATAATTATTATTCTACTTTTATTTTAAATTTTGGAGGCATGGAAGAAATGATGCAGGGATTGGCTGATTAATCGTCTAAATTAATATGAACAATAAAGATGAAAATTACTTGAGTAGCAAAGAAACGATGAAAGCTCTTAAAGTTTCATCATGTGACCTAATGCATTTAAGAGTAGAAGGGAAAATTAAATTTATAATAAAAGGGAATGCTTATTTTTATAAAAAGAAGAAAATATTGATAGTGAATAAGTAGAGAAGAACTTTTTAAATGTTTTTTATTTTTTGAGCAATCGTAAACTAATGCCCTTTTTATTAGAGAGAAATGTGAAAAACAAAAACTTTATGCATCTCCATAAATTATATCTACATAATTTTTTTGAATTTGAAGATCATTAAACCTTGGAGATTCCCAACTGTTTGCTAGCGAAATAAAATAAGGCCTCCATAATCTATCTTTTGATTTAGAAATAATTTTTTTATATTGATTTGAATCTGTTAAGTTCTTTACTCTAATTCCGTAAAAGTTTTTTAAAACAAAATCGATAGATAATATAATATCTAATGGAGGGTGCATAATTCTAGGAGTGTCTATTAATAAAACGCTTCCAAAATTAAAATCACTTTCTTTTGTTAAGGCAAACCCTCCCATATTAAAATGATATTCAGGGTGAATAAATCCTTTCCCCCTAGCATCATCTTCATTTTGAGATCTAATATGTTTATCAAGGTGCCAAGACATCTTATAATTAGTTACATCTTTAGTCGTTTTACCGTAGGTAATCAGTTGAACACCATACATGTTTTTATCGCTTTGATCGATAGAATCGCAAATACTCCCTAATTCATACCCTTTTTCTGTTAAAGAAATTTTCATCTCTAAAATTATTTCATTTACGTTTTCTAATATTTCATCAGGAATATTTAGGTCATTCTTATTAATATTCTTGAAAATTAATTTTGCGTTTAACTTCCAAAAATCTTGTTTAACTCCTCTTTTATTTAATTGGGTATGTAACCCTTCTAATCCTTCAATTTGAAAATTAGTTTTAGATTTATTTAAAACTTTTAAATGGTCGATTAATCTCGAAATGTTTTTAAAAACATCTGCTGCTTTATATTCTAGTTTAGCCATGAGATTTTATTTTGTAGTATCTTCAAAATAAGATTTTAATCTCTCTTCTTCATATGAAAGCAATGAACCCCATATTTCTCCTCTAAAATCCTCATTCTTAGCCTCATCTAGACAAATGTATTCTCTTTCTTGCCATGAATAATGAAGATGTTTATCTATTATAAAACCATCAACTTCGGCGATAGGATTTTTTGTAGCATAACAAACAGTCCAAAATTCCTTACTATCGGAACCAACACTAAGTTTTGGTTCTTTCAATAAACCAATTAAACCTATGTATTTTTTTTCTATGGAATTAATTCGTTCACTAGAGGTAAGGAATTTTAAAGTAGTTCCTTCAAATTCATTAGTCCACCATTCATTAATTAAATCAGCCCACCATCTTTCATCATTTAACAAAATACCCTTATATTTAAAAGGAGCCATTTCTTTTTTTAAAACTTCCCATCCGTCAGATGTAGGATCAACTCCTAATCTAACCGCAAGGGTATTATTATCAATCAAAGCTCCTTTTACATCTATAACTTCTTTAAGAAGAAATTGAACCATTTCATGTGGCTGTCTCTCTTTGATTTCAATAATTTTTCTGATTAGACTATCATCAATTTTTTTCTGTTCAGAGGCATCTAACCCAATAATTTTTTGAATTGACACGCCTGGTTCACTTAAGGTTTTATAACCTTTGACCAAAGATAGCAGAAACTCTCCTTCATCTTCCAATTCGCTTTTATCAAAAATGCTATCAAATAAATCTTCACTAGTGGTGTCTTTTTTATAAATGGTTGAAAAACCCTGTTGGGCAGAACACAATATAATTGGAAAGCTTTTAGTAAAACCTCTCCCGTTAACTTTATCAACTTGTAATCTCCTACACTGTTGAGCCAATGCTTCGGAAGAAAAATCAGCTTTGGAAGCATCTGTTCCGTCTAACCTCCAATCTAGTATTAATCCATCAAATGTTGATTCTACATCTAATAAACGACCAACTATTTGCACCCAAGATAATTCTCTTTCTATATTGATAACTAAATCTTCGTTATCTAAATTGTCTTTTACAGGTATTGCAGTTTCTGTTGAGTCATCAAAATATAAGTATGTTACTTTTCTAGGCATTTGCGGGAAGTATTATTTTAAAACAAGTATTGTATTCTTCATTCTCGGAGTTTGAAACACTTATTGTGCCATTATAAGATTTAATAATTTTTTCGACAATATATAAACCTAATCCTGTTCCTGAATTATCTTGAACATCTAACTCTTCAGAATTCACTGGGTTGGAAGTTGTATAAAATGGAGTAAATATTTTATCTTTTATTTCATCAGAAATACCATCTCCATTGTCCAAAAATTCAAAATGTATTTCTGAATTTACAAGCAATATTTTTATAAGGATTAATCCCTTGCTAATGTTCTTATTTCTTTTTATTGCCTTTTTTGAATTAGTATATAAATTAAATAAAATTGACAACCATTCCGAAGGGTGCATTGGACAAGTAAATAAATATTGATTTAAAAACTTTTTATCAATTTCAATATTAGCTTTATTACTATTTTTTTCTATTTGCCTAAAGAAAGAATTAACAGTCATTTTTAGATTAATAGGTGTGATTTCTCTTTTTGCATTTTGAGATACTGATGCTCTAAAGTAAGATGTGTAAGATTGATAAGCTAAAAACGCTTCTTCCAGTTCATCAACTTTACCTAACAACAATAAATCAACTATTTGCTTTTTTAGAAATTTAATTCGACTTTTGAAGATAGTATCGAATTGTTCAATTTCATGAACAAATTCGCCAATTACAAGACCAATTCCTGCCAAAACTCTAAGCATTCCATTTTCTTTTATATGCTCTTCAAATTCATATTTAGTAGCATCTATTTGTTTTGGTAATTCCTTTAAAAATGAAGCTAAATATTCATCTTTATCAGGGTCATCTTGTTTAATTTTTTCTTGAAGTTCTACAACCGATCTTTTAATATTATCAAATTGCCCTCTTTTATATTCTACAGACTTTTTTTCTTTATTTAGTTCATCTTCTCTTCTCTTTTTTGCTTCTATAAACTTATCTGCGCTAGCAACACGTAACATAGCAATATGTAGTGTTTTATATACGAACTCTTGTAATTCTTTAAAAACAATATTGTCCTCTATTAAACCCTCTCTACTAGCAGTTTCTTCAAAAACGGATTTGTCTTCTACATTTTCTATAATTTCAATAAATCCAAATAAGTTATTATTACCAAATGGGATGTTAATATTATTATCACCTCTTAACTTAGCAAGTTTTCTGTCAATACTTAACCAGTCATTTCCTTTTTCTCCGTAAGGGTATACTCGAAAGCCATTCCTATATAATTTAACTCCACTTGATTCGTCTGCAATTTTCTGTATGCTACTTAACTCTAATTGAGTAAAATTATTATCAAAATCATAATATTGAGGTCTATTATAAATAAAATAATATGCTTTAAAATGTATGTTTTTTAATTTTATGAATTTTTCTATTTCATTTTTTTTATTACCTGCGCCGACTACTATTTTTTTTCCATCTAAATCAAATTTATCACTTTTAATAGAGCAAAAACCTTTTCTATTATTATTTACCCATCCCTCTATGGTGGCAATAGCTTTATTAAAAAGCATTTTCTCAGGAGCTGCAACTTTAAATGGATTTGCATCATATTCGTTGATTCTATAGCAATCAACAATAAATGAATTATCCTTATTGTCTTTAGTAGCTATATTCAAATTTATACTTCTATCGGAAAGAAAATCTGGTTGTAATAAGTTAGAAATGTACCTATACACCCTTCTTATTTCAACATTTTCCCATTCCTCTCTAAGTCCTTCAATTATAATTTTTGTGCCATGTTGAAATTGTATATCTACTGGGATATAGGAAACTTTGTTTTTAATTTTACTTAATTCTGTATCTATTTTGTAAGAACTCCAATCTATAATAATTTTCAGAGCCAAAGACATTTCTTCTCTTTTAGTTATTATTGTTAACTTCGAACCTAAACGTTGTGTTGAGAACCTTCCAATACCTTTTTTTCCTGCTTTTTTTCTTTTAAATTTTTTTGAAATTGGATTATGAACTTTATCAGTTGAAGATAGTCGCATAAAACCATTTTTCAAATTTTTAAAATCCATGCCTTCCCCATTATCTTCAATAGTTAAAGTCCCTCCTTTTTTTTCTGTGTCTTTAAAAAAAACATCAACAGTTGTTGCATCTGCGTCGTAGGAATTTTTAATCAATTCAGACACGGCTGTTTCTGAGCGTCCTACAAGCTCAAGTCCTAAACGATTAATAATACCCGCATCTACGGAGAAACTTAAATCTTCTTCATCTATTTCTTTATTTTTAGGTAAACTCATTTCCTTTGTGCTTAAAAATAATTTTATATAAAACAAGCTGTACAAGCATCACTTTCAGTATCATCTAAAATATCTAGTAAAAATTTAGAATCTTTAGATTTCTGCTTATTTGAACGCTTTAAGTGATTTAATTTAATTTCTTTTATTCTTTCAGGTTGCATTAACTCTTTTAAAGATTCATTAGGAATCCAAGTGAACATTTCTTTTTCATTCTCATACGTCATCGCTTCTTTAAACTTTTCAGGATGCTGTTCATACAACCAAACCCATTCTATTTTTTGTTGAAAAAAACAGAAGTAGCAACCAGATCTACTTCTAGCATATTCACCTATTTGCCCATCAACTTCATATTCAACTTTATTATAATATGCAGGAACACCAACACCACTTTCTCTAAGGATTTTAAAAATATCTTCTCTAACTAAATTATCCTCATTCTCTAGTAATGGATAATCTTCTTCAAAAGATAACGGGTAATTTGTAGTTTTTAGATATTGAAATATAATTTTATTGTATTCAACAACACCAAATTTCAATAAAGCATCTAACTTCTCTCTAACAATTCGTTCTTTTTCTAATCTATAATTTCTATTAAAAGATATTGGACTAGTAAAAATTGAATCAATTTTATCTAATTTATTTCCATTAAAATATTGACTATAATATTCTAAAAGTTGGCTTTGATTCTCTGGGTTAAATATTTTATAAAGCACATCTTGACTCCAAATATTCTTTCTAAAAGGAAAAATGGATTGAATTGTATCTTTTTTAGAAATGTATCCTTCACGTTGTTCATCTCCTCTAATACCTACATAAGAAGCTGTTGGCTTATCGCCTACAAAATTTTCAAAAGGTTTTAATTTCAATAAAGAAGTACACCACCTAGCTTGCGAAGAAGGTAAGTACCCTCTAAAAGATTTGAAATGAAAATCAAATGGATCTTCATTTGTACTCTTTATTTTTTCATCTTCTAAACGATTTACTTTAACACCAAGGTAACTTTCTAAATTCTCAATTAACTGATACGTTTCATCAAGCTCTTTACCTGTATCTGTAAAGTAGTAGTCAAATTGCATACTTGGGTGCTTATCTTTAAGATAAATTGCCAATGCAGCACTGTCCTTACCTCCAGAAATTCCCAAAACGTGTTTTATGTTACTCACTGTCTAATTCTTTTCTTAATAATTTTGTTAAAATAGCAATTCTTAATTGCTTATCATCACTTAATTTATTCTTAATGTCTAAAACTGATTTTTCAATTTTAGCATTTTGATTTTTAGAAATACGAACTAAGTGTTTTTGTAATCCATTTTTTTGTGAAGTAAAATCAATTTTATAAACTTCTTCTTTTTCTTGATCAAAGATAACATTATTTATTTCACAGAAATTATCTAATTCTTGAACAAGTAAACTTAGTTTATCTTTTAATATAGTTTCCTCTTTATCTGTGATGCTATTTAAAGACTTTCCTAATAAAGCAAAACAAATAGAAACCAACCAACTATCTCTGTCATCTAGATCTGAATTGACACGTAACATAAATGTCTTTTGGCTCTGTAAAAATTGATGCTCTTTTAAAGTAGAAAATCTTTTTTGCAATATTGTTTTGTATGCTGGAAATTCAGATTTTACTCCAAGAACTTCTTGTGTTAAGTATTTTTCGATACGATTTAATAATTCATCAAACGAATTTTTAATTTCTAAAACAGTTTTTTGAAATTTTAGAATGTATTCATCAAAGAGTTGTTCGCTCGCTATTAAATCTTTAATTTCATAATCTAATGCCTTTGGAAATTTTTCAAAAAATATTTTCTCAGGATCTTCTGCTTTTGATATAGATTCTCTTAGGTTTAATGACTCTTTACTAAGTTTTTTTGTTTTCTGAGAGTAAGGGGTTAATCCTTTATATAAAACTAAGAATGGCCTAATGCTTTCAATGAAAGATTCATTAGAAAAAGTCTTTTTCTTCTCTTGATTTAAATAGCTACGATATTTGTTGAACATGTTTAACCGTAGATTACTTAGTTCGAATGATTTTAAGGAATACTGTTTTGGATTTCTATTCATTAAATATAAAACAGTCTCATTTAAATAAGGAATATAGCCTCCACTATTATCATAAAGAGCAAAATCTCCTTTTTTAGCAAATAGAAAAGTTGGAATTAAAAAATCTATAACTCCTAGTTTTAATTTGAAAGGTCTCTTACTGAGAATATCAATTAATTCAGTAATATTTTTAGTTTCTGTTTTTGCACTTTCTAAGAAAAGCTCACAAGCTTCCCATACTCTCAAAAAGTTCTGATCATCAGCATTTGGTGCACTTAAAACATAATTACCATCCTGTAGGTTATGAATTCCTTTATTTTTAATTAAACTCCAGTAAATTGTTTTGTCAGATGGAAATTTATCATTTGGATACCCTAAATCTTTTTCTGTCCAATGATTTACCAGCCTATTAAAGTAAGATTTTCTTGAGCTGTTAATAGCTCCAGAAACTTTATGTTTATTTATTAACTCCATATTTATAATTGGAGTTAATGGATATATTCTTGAACAAATTTCAGAAAGAAAGTTATTTAATTTCTGTTTGCTGTTTAGTTTGATTTTTTTTCCATCAAAAAACCATTGAATCTTATTAGAGTATAAAGAATCTAATACATAGTAATTTAATAAAGCTTTCTGACTATTGATTATATTATTTAATTCTTCTTTAGCGAACTTGTCATCAATTTCAACCTCCCCTAAAACTTTTTCTGTTTTAACAATCTCAATAAGTGTTTTTCTTATAGTTGAAGTATTCTTATATACTCCGTAAAGAATGGCTGAATCTTTCCCCGAAGTTTGTTCTTCAATATCTTTATCTCTAATGTTTTCATTGAAAATAAGATTGATAAAGCCATCGACTTCATTAGCCGGAATGTCAAAAATTGGATTCTCACTTATTTTAAATTCAAATAAACGTGGTGTTCCTGTTCTATATAAAGTTTCTTTTGCAGTGATAATTGGAAAATCAAAGGCTTCTTTTAATCTAGGAACAATATCAATAGATGTATCAATACTATTCCCTATTTTAATAATAGCATCTTCAATATCCATATCTGACCCTCCAAAGAGTTTATATGAATTATTGAACTCATTAAACCGAATAATTTTATATATAACTAATTTTTTTATAGACTCAATAATAAGTTTAGAACTAAACTTAAACGATAAGTAATCAACAAGTAGTTTTTCATTTATGCTTGCTCCTTTGCTTGAAAACAAGTTTATTAAACCGATAGATTTTAAAAGGTCTAATGCTATGTTTAGATCCATATCTATTTTTGATTCAGCTCTTTCAATTGCATCTCTAATAAGCGCCCACTGAGAATAATCAGGATTATGTTTACTAACCAATATTGAATACAGGTTAACTAATAAATAATCATACAATTTTGGCAAATCAAATAATTGATTCTCTTTTAAACTATCTAAACCCAAATGATCAGAAGTCTGTAAAAAGGTAAATAAAGATCTTTCATTCTGTCCATATTTTTGCAATGATTTGGTTAAAACAATTGCCGAAAAAATATCTAATGGGTATAAATTATTACCTATCTTTTCTATGTATTCTTCTCCTATTGAAAAACAATGATGTGCCTTATTTAAAGTGATCAAACTATCTAAATATTTTTCATCACTAATTTTATCAGAATATTTAGATTTAAAATATTGTGAGGCCAGGAATAACAATTGTTCAACCGGTTCATTAAATGATATTTCATTAAATCTCCCTTTTACTTTTCTCCACTCATTCTTTTGAGAACTGGTTAAATCAATAGAATAGGAATCAATTGCTTGATGAACAGAAGTAAGAAATAAAATATTTCTATTAGAATCATTTACAAACTCTGCGAACTGCTGAATGAAATACATTTCTTTCTCTGGGTCATGCTTAGATGCATATTCCAAAAATTTCCCAAACTCATCAATACATATAATTAATATTCCGTCATTTTTATTTATTGCTTCGTACTTTTGAAAAATACAATCGAAAATTTCTTGATTCCCTTTTAACTTGTTCTCTATAGAAAAAAGGACTTTAAAATAGTCTATTAAGGAATTAAATTCTCCTACTATGTTTATAAAATCAGTTTGTTTAAATAACTTGTTAGGAAAGTCGAAAAAATTTTCTTTTTCTGAAGAGGATATACTTTTATTGAAAGCCCAAAGGAAAGAGGATTTACCTGTTCCGTATGAACCAATTATATTAAAACTATGTATTCCTCTTTTAAATTCATCAAGTATGAAATTTGCTATTCTAGTCGTGTTAGCACTAGGAATATAATCAATAGATTTATCCTGGTCTCTAATTATATTTATAGATGATGATTGCTTCAAGTTACTCATAACATTCATTTAAAATTTGAAGAGAATTTGGTTTCCCTTTTTTAAATTGTAATTCTTTAATCCCTGCATCATTTGAATATATAATGTCAGGGTATTTTTCTGATATACTAATCAATTTTCTTTCCAATTGATTGTTACTAAAAGCGAATATATTACCTACACTATTAAAATCACTATACAGATTTTTAAAACTAATTGAATTTCCGTAGTTTTTGTTTTCTAGTATAATAAATAGGATTAATTCTATTGGTATACTTTGTTCTTTATTATTTGAAATTGAAAACTTTGATGAAGTTTCTTTCTTTTTTATTTCATGCACAAGCTCTATGTCAGAGAAAAAACCAGAAAAACTGTCTTCTTTATCTTTACCATTTTTTGCATGATATGTTCGCAAAAAAACTGAAAAATCTTTAGATAATGTATTGTGATTAATTGAGGGATTCAGTTCGTCTACATAAGTAGATAAATTTGTTTTGTCAAATTCAGGTTTTAGTTTTCTAAAATCATTGAAAATGATTGAATAGATAGAGGAATAGTTATTAATTACTAAGAGGTAATGTAATAACCATAATGAAGTTTCATCTTCTAGATATTTATCTTTGCCGATATTATCATCAAATAAAAAGTTTGCAATTTCTGTTGTTCTTTCAGTCTTTAAGTCGATAATTCCAAAAGCTTTTAACCAAAATCTTATAGAGCTAATCATATTTCTACCAACACCTAGTTCGATACACGCTTCATCTATAAATTTTCCTTCGTTTTTAACAAAATCATATCCCTTTTTTAACCAAAGATTTTTACAATGAAAAGTCTCATGTCCTGAAAAGATTAATTTATTTATCATATCCCTTTTAAATAATTTACGTAAAATTACTAAACTTATAATTTAAAAATACTAAAATAAATAAGTTTATCGTATTCTTTAATAGAAAAACTCCCAATATATTGGGAGTCATAATATTATTTTATCTTAAATTTTTTTGGATGCTGTCTGCTATCCCAAACAGTAAGAACTTCAATTGCAGAATCTGTGATTCTATAAACAAGCTTAAAGTGCTTTACAATTCGGATTCTAACATTTTTAAATTCCGTTTCTATTCCCGAATAAGGAAAAGAAATAGTTAAGGTCATAACTTCATTAAAAAGGCGGTCTAGTTTTTGAGGATAGGAAATAGATTTATTTTTATAAATCCAATACTCATATATTGCCATTTTATCTTTTAATGCTCTAAGAGTCCACTTGATTTCTCTTGTAGCCATTTTGATATAATGTTATCCGATTCTTGCTGATTAAAACTATTGCCGTTTTCAGCATCATTAATTCCTTCTAATACCAATTCCTTTTCGTCTGCTGAAAATTGATAAATATCTTCCGTTTGAGATTCGCTTGAAATTAAGTTTAAAATTTCTTTTAAAATTTTAGGATTGTTAATGGCATTGACCTTGTTTATTATTAATTCTTTAATACTCATAGTTTAATGGATTATATTCAAAGTTACAAATTTTTATTGTTATTTACTCTCTTTAAAGGTAGTATAACATTGACTTTTAATAAAGTAAACCCATTATTCTTCCAAATAATAATGCGTCAACATCAGCGCAAAAGCATCAAACATACCCATTTGATAATGTTCTGCCATCCAAGGCAAACGTTTATGCGGTGCTTTATTTTTAAGCTCTGGATACCAAGTTAACACTACCATCGCAATTTCATACTTTGATCTTGCTTTAAAAGATAAAAATGTTTGTTTGATCTGTGACCTCGAATACGTTTTAAGGTGTAAGTTTTTAGCATGTGCCAGCTGTACAATGGCATCGATAATTCTTTTTTGACGGTTGGATATTTTTCTAGCTTTATAATCCAAGAGCAGCACAATATCAGGTTTGCAATACTCAAAGAGCCATTTTACCTTTTTCATATATTTATGATGAGAAATGGGCTGTACTTTTTTAAGCCCAAAATCTAAAATCTCTTTGGGTCCTTCGCAGATAACAAAACCAACTCCAAAAGTATTCGGATAAATAGCTAGCGTAATCTTTTGTTGTTTAGTTGCCATCCTGTTCTTTTTCACTAACATCTTGTAAACACCCGATATTGTTTAATACTTCGTACAAAGTCAGAATTCTTTTTTTGATTTTAGAGTTTGTCATTCCCTCTTCTAACTGACTGATAAGAGAGGTTGTTTTACGAGAAACGGTATCTATGACTCCTAGTAGACTATATTTAAATAGTTTTTTTAATGGTGTTTTGGTAACAATGTGATAGGCTATAATGACGCGAGCAGGAGGCAACTTTTTACCCGTTTCATATTTGGATAGATTAGAGAAATCCATATCCAAAAGATAGGCCATATCTTGAAGGGTTAAATTTGCACTTCGGCGCGCTTGTTTTAAATAATTCATAATATTGTAAAAGTCATAGGGGTTAAGTTCCTATGTCTTTTAGTATACTAACTCTAAAAAAAAATGTTCTGGAGTTATGCTTTTTGGTACTGGAATACCAAAAAAAATCGCTCTCGCCCAAAATATGTTGAAGAATTGTGTATAAAGAGGTTCGACCACTATGTATTGGGTTTTTTTTGTGGTCTCTTTAAAATTTCTTGATACCGTTGTGCATCGGTTTGACGATGAAAAGTGTTTTTTGTAGCTGTGTTGTTTTCTTTTGTCTGTGTTTGTTTTGTATACGGTGGAAAAGTAAACAGGTCTGTTAAGATATCTACAGATGTTTGTTTCTTTACAAGGCTATAATGAGGAGCATATGCGTAATAAATACGTCTCTTTCCACGTCTGTCTTTCGGGTGTCTTAATTCCCTTTCGCTATCATCTAAAGCTACAATCAATTCTTTGTAAATCAATGCAGAAATCGCCATAGATATCGATTTATGGGTTAATCGCGTTCTTTTGGAAAAGAACGAAATACTAATCCAATCTTTGCACTTACGTTGTTTTGTTTTTGGATTTACCCACCCTAAAGTCTGACGAATAACAACCAACAACACTTTTAATTGTGTTTGGTTTAAATAAGGTAAGTGCTGATCGAAGATTTCATTGGGTACTTGTGTAGAACGTTCATAATAATGCATATAAAAAAGTATCTATGAGATACTTCTATTATAAAAGTTTTGCTTTTTGGTAGTTATCGCACCAAATCATTTAATGGATGTTTTGTAATCTGTCCACGTAAATGTTCTGCACTTGCTGAGAGATAAATGGTTGTTGTTTTAATATCACTATGTCCCATCATTTTAGAAAGACTATAAATATCACAGCCACCTTCTAACATTAAAGTAGCAAAGGTGTGTCGTAATTTATGAATGGTAAAAGAAATTCCAGAAGCTTCTTTCAGCTTATTTGACAGCAACTTCAAGCCAGAGCTTGTAAGTCCTTTATTACGGTTAGAACAGGTAAAGAATTCGGGACAAGTCTTCCCGCTTTTTTTACGTTGAATTAGATAGCGATTGAGACTTTGTGCCAAGCTATGGTTCATCGGAATAATCCGATCTTTATTCCCTTTTCCCAGGCGCACAAAAATACTTAAGTTTTCAATATCAATATCGGTTAATTTCATTTGAAGTAATTCGTTCTTGCGCAAACCAGCAAACAAGAACAAGGCGAAAATAGCATGGTTTCGATATTTTAAATACTTTTGTGTATACGGATAATTATAGGCGATTTCTAACAGGCGTAATGCTTCTTCTTTTTTTATTTTTTTAGGCAATGATTTCTCTAATTTTGGCAATTCAAAATCATCCAAGTAATTTACGTCTAAGTACTTATTTTTAACACACCACCGAAAGAATACGACTAAGGACATATAATAGGTTCTGTAGGTGCTTATTTTCCATTGTTTGTCCTTTCTTCCGTATAAGAAGAAGGTTTGTACCGTTTGCTCTAAAACTTCCTCTATACGGCTAATTTTGGAAGCCTTGGCGAAATAAGAAACATTTTCTCTATACCGTTTTTCTGTGTCTTTTGATACGCCTTTGATATATTTTGAATAATGACAAAAATCCTCTAGTAAAAGTTCAATATGCATATAAGTGTGAACGTATATATTGCTTGTACAAGAAGTTTTTTAAGGGATCCTACTGCCACCTCTTTTCAGGATGTGGTTGTAGACGGCTGTTTTTTAACCCTTATATCTCTCTAAAACGTTGAGATATAAGGGGATTTAGTGGACCCGACAGGACTCGAACCTGCCACCTCCTCAGTGCAAGGAATGTGACCCATCCCAAAACCCTCTAATTTGTTATTTTATAAGGGTTTTATAGGAATTTGGTACTGGAATACCAGTGTTTTCTTGCACCACGTCAGCAACTACTATTTTTTCTCTTGTACGAGAAATACATACATCAATGAAACCATTTTTTTTTAAGATAAATGGTTATTATTTATTAATGTATCGACTCTTATATCGTAGCAGAAACGCTTCTGTTTTACAAATAATTAATACAAAAGATTGTCAATATGCAAACGCGCATCTTCTGTTTTTATCGAACGGAGATACCGTTCTGTCATTTGAGTGGTAGAATGCCCCAACAAGTTTTTTATACTGATAATATTGGTTCCTTGTATTGCCAAATTACAGGCAAACGTATGCCGGAATTGATGCAAATGAAAGTTAACGCCCGAGAGTTTATTGTACTTTTGAACCCAATACTTCATGCCATGTGCTGTAAAATGAGTATCTTCTTTTGAAGACACAAACAGAAATTCACAGGTTGATTTTTTAAACTCTCGCATTTTAAGATAAAACTTAAGAATGGTAAGTAAAGAAAAATGGAGTGGAATGTACCTACTCTTTTTTGATTTGGACGTTTTTCCATTAATGAATAACCTTTTATTCCCAAAATCAACATCTTGTATTCTTAAACCTATTAGTTCTCCCTTTCGTATCCCTGTATACAATAGTGTATTTACAATCGCCAAGTCTCTCTTAAGTATAAATTCATTCTCCATGTTGTGTAGAGAGATAGAAGCCAAAATTTTAGAAACCTCCTTTTCATGCAACGCTTTTTCATCTTCATAAGTGGGATTTGGTGGCTTGATAATTCTGGAGGTCAACGATCTTCTTTCAATAATATCATTCAATTCTAGCCATTTAAAAAATACAATCAATTTATTAAAATACGTTCGAATGGTAGACGTTTTTAGTTCTTTTCCATTGCGTTTTGCTCTTTCTCCCAATCGCTTAAAAAACTCATGCACCACAAAAGGTTTTAGATCTAAAGGAGAAATCACTTCTGGCATCAGATTTAAAAAGTTTTGCAGCACCTCTTTATAACCTTTCATGGTATGCGGACTCAACCTCTTTGTGTATTCACATTCTGAAATGTATTGGGTAAAACAATTGTGAAGACTTGAAGTGGATGTAATCATTCCTTCATCTAATCAAATTGGCTTTAAATTTCTAGTCATGCTTTTTGGTACCTGCGCAATCTACCAATTGGCATTACTCCAAGGACGTCAAAGATTGCAGTAGAGTGTTGGACATGCCACATCGATTTCATCCGTATATTTCATATTTTGCCCAAGCAGATTTTCGCAATCGAAATGATGTTTTTGGCATCTATCAACAAGATCGTTTTGTGGGCATGTACCTGCTAGGAAAAACAGGAAGTGGTAAAACCAACGTCTTAGAAACACTTATTTATCAAGATATTCTGCACCACAGAGGCTTGGCGCTCTTTGATGTGAATGGCGATTTGGTAAAAAAAATACAGGCAAATATTCCAAAACACAGACAACAAGACTTAATTTATTTAGACACTTCCAATCCAAATCTCGCATGGGGCTATAATCCGCTTCGAAAAGTGGCGTACCAACACCGTCATTTAATCGCTTCTCACATCATAGAAACCTTTCAAAAATTATGGGGACAACAATCTTGGGGAATCAAATTAGAACATATTTTGCGGAATGTTATTTTAACCTTACTCGACCAACCCAAAGCAACATTTTCTGATGTTACACGATTATTGGTAGATGAGCATTATCGGCTGCAATGCCAACAACATATTGTCGCCAAAGAAGTGAAACAATTTTGGGTACATCAATTTCCTAAATATTCTAAAACGGATGTCTTGCCGGTACTCAATAAAGTGGGTAGTTTTTTAGCAATTCCCATGGTGAAAAAAATATTGGTAGACAATACCAAACAACTCTCCATTCAATCTATTATTAATAACGAAAAGATTTTTTTAATCAATCTATCCAAAGGAACTCTAGGCGCAGATGCCGCTCATTTGTTAGGGTCGTTATTGTTGAATTCTTTATCTGCTGCTGGATTTCATCGATCTATTATTGATGAGCAAGATAGAAAACCCTTCTTTATTTATTTGGACGAGTTTCACAACTTTACAACACTTTCTCTTGTGAATATGTTCTCTGAATTGCGAAAATTCAACATCGGATTTATTGTCGCACATCAATATTTAAATCAATTGCCGATTAAAATTAAAGAAGCCGTTTTAGGAAACATCGGGACAATTATCTGTTTTAGAATCTCCTATGCCGATGCCAAATACATGGCACAAGAATTCTATCCAATTTTTACTGCCAGTGATTTTATTGCCTTAGAAAATTTCCATGTCTATCTCAAATTGATGATCAACGGAAAACCCTCCAAACCTTTTTCTGCAAAGACCATTACAAAAAATTGGTTAGAACAACCAAAAGGCTGAACTCCCGTCTTTTTTTGTTTTGAAGCATACTAGTTTCAAATGAACCTTTAAATAAATAAATAAATGAAAACAACAAACGTATCAACTCATCTTATGAGTTGCAGTGAAGTAGCTGTGCATTACAAACGCCCACTATTTCAAGAGATGAAAAGTATTGCATCTGCGCAAGATGTAGACGCTATTTTAAGAACCTATATTGATGTCAATTTAATGGATGTAAAAGAGTTTTTTTGGGTACTATTCTTATCAAGAGCAAACTCGGTGCTAGGTATTTCTACTATTAATTGTGGGGGTATTCATGGAGTGTCGGTCAATATTCGAGAGATTTTTCAACTAACATTACTTACTCATTCATCACAAATAATTGTCGCGCACAATCATCCGTCAGGAAAATTAATACCCTCTGATCATGATAAAAAGATTACCAAAAAAATAGCAGAAGGATTGGCCTTGTTTGATGTCAAACTTTTAGACCATTTAATTCTGACTTCTGAATCTTTTCTATCCTTTGCTGATGAAGGAATTTTGTAATTACGAATTCTATTTAATTATGAATTACGAGTTACGAATTTGTAATTCATAATTGAAAATTCATAATTCCCCTCACTTTCCAACTTTATTACTTTTTAATTTCCAAACCCACTTATGCCAAAAACGCCCATTACCTATTACGGAGGAAAACAAAATATGGTTTCCACCATACTTCCTTTAATTCCAAAACATTCCATATACACAGAGGCTTTTTTTGGAGGGGGTGCCATTTTTTTTGCAAAAGAACCAGTACAATCTGAAATTATTAATGACACCAACAATATGGTGGTGAATTTCTATGAAGTGGTAAAAACAGATTTCGAGTGGTTAAAAACAAGAATACAAGCAACACTTTTTTCACGATCCACCTATAATGTGGCTTTGTCGATTTATAGGATGCCTAATTTATTCAATAAAAAACAACAAGCCTGGGCATTTTATGTAGGAACAAATTTTGGGTTCGCCTGTCAGATTGGATCTTGGGGATATGACAAATACGGAAAACAAGCCAAGAAACTATTGAACAAGAAAATGAATTTTAATGAAACTATTTTTAATCGATTAGAAAACACACAAATTGAATGCAATGATGCTTGTAAAGTAATTAAAGCACGAGATTCTGTGGAAACGTTCCACTATATCGATCCTCCGTATTTTAATTCTTGTCAGTCGTTTTATAGCGGCTATTCAGAGGCTCATTTTGAGCAGTTATTAAGCACCCTTGAGGGTGTAAAGGGCAAATTTTTATTGAGTTCTTATCCGTCAGAAATTTTAACAAAATACATTGAAAAAAACGGATGGCATACCAAAACATTTTCCAAAACACTATCAGCTTCAAAAGGAATTGCAGGAGAAAAACGAAAGCGTAAAACCGAAGTTTTAACTGCGAACTATCCGATATGAATGGGAAGGAAATTACGAATTGTAAATTAGGAATTAACAATGAAAAGCAAACTTCTACAATCACCAAAAACCAGTACCTAAAAACAAACTTAAAGTAGTAGAACTCTTTGCAGGTGTTGGTGGTTTTCGGATTGCATTGGAAGGATATCCAAAGAAAAAAAACGCTGATTTTGAAGTTGTTTGGAGCAATCAATTTGAACCAAGAACTAAAAAACAACATGCCAATAGGGTGTATAAAAACCGCTTTTCAGATGCCAATCATTCTGAAGAAGATTTTGAGGGCATCGCCCTTAATGGGATCAATAACTTTGTAAAGCATGATTTACTAGTTGGCGGATTCCCTTGTCAAGATTTTTCTATTGCCAACCGAACAGCCAATAAAGGATTGGACGGCAAAAAAGGAAAATTGTGGTGGAGCATTGAATCCTTTTTAAAACAATTAAAAGGGGATGCTCCAAAGTATCTACTATTAGAAAATGTGGATAGATTGCTACTTTCTCCTACTGTGCAAAGAGGACGAGATTTTGGGGTAATCCTAGCTTCATTAAATAGTTTAGGATATGCCATTGAATGGCGTGTAATTAATGCCGCCGATTATGGCTTTCCACAACGAAGACGCAGAGTGTTTATTCTTGGATATAAAAAAGGAACGGCATTGTATTCAAAGTTAAACAAAGAGATTCCTACCAAGTGGATAACTCAAGTTGGCATTGCTGCAAAAGCATTTCCTGTTACAAGTACTGATACTATTACAACAGGTACAATTCCACCATCTACAGCAGAAATTATGACTTCTTTTTCAAATGATAAAACTCGCTTTAAAAAAGCAGGGATAATGATAAACGGAGTTTATTATACGCAAAATATCAACCCTAAATATACCGGAATAAAAACCACTTTAGGAGCTATTCTGTTGGATGAAAAACAAATTCCTGAATCTTTTTATATCAAAGAAAAAGACCTTCCAAAGTGGGAATTCGAAAAAGGAGCCAAGGAAATTCATAGAGTTAGCAAACACACTGGAAAACCTTATGTCTACCGAGAAGGCAATGTTCCCTTCCCTGATGCCTTGGATAAACCTGCACGGACGATGCTTACGCGTGAAGGAGGTACTTATATCGCCCGAGAAAAGCATGTGGTAAAAGTAAACGGACGATACCGAAGACTGCATCCTATTGAACTGGAACGCATCAACGGTTTTCCTGATGATTTTACAAAGTGTGACGGCGTTACCGATAACCAACGTGCCTTTTTTATGGGCAATGCGCTCGTAATTGGAGTGGTAGAAAGATTAGCGAAGCAGTTGGTTGATGGTTGTTAGTTTTTGGTTTTTGGTCAAAACAGCAGTTGCTCACAATTACACAATTAAACAGTTACACGATTAAACTTTTAAACAATTAAACAATTAAATATTATGAAGAAAATTATTAAAAAAACGGTCAACCTAGATTTGGTTGGCGTGAATGGAAATGCTTATGCCATCATGGATGTCTTTAAGCGGCAAGCCAGAAAAGAAGGCTGGACGCCTGAAGAGATTGAAAAAGTATTGAAGGAAGCGAAGAGTAACGATTATGTGCATCTTTTAGCCACCATTGAAAACCATTGTGAATCCAAAGACGAAGAAGATGAAAATTAGAGCACAAAAACGAATACTTCTTTTTCTCAAAGACCTCGAAGGGTTTTTGATGGATACACAAGGTGATTTGAAATTACCTAAACTCTTATTGCACTATACCGATAGCGAACTGCGAGAGATGATTCATTTTATCTATCGTGATAGCTGGAGTAAAAATGCGCTTGGGTTTATGGAACGTAAGGAACTTGAAAAGTTGATTTTAACCGACTACCAAGTCTTGTTATGGACGATGCATCAGTTTGAACAGCAGATAACTGCAACTCCTGATTATTCCCAATCCGAAGTGGATGCCTTCTTCAAAAGAACCCAAAACGAACTGCATTATCTGGCTTCAAAACCAGTGGAAGATTGGGATAACTATGATAGTTCAAACTACCGCAGTTTGATGGTAAAAACAGGAACCACCAAAAAGGTGTATGCCATTTTTACCTCTGATGTATTGGCAGAAGATGTTTATGCAGTAACCACCCAACCCTCGTACTTCTTTGATACCAAAGAAGAGGCGGAAGTGGAGATTGAAAACATTATTGCTAAAGGACAATTTAAATCGGATGATTTGGTCATCCATAGCTTATGGCGATTAACTTAAAATTTATAACGAATGGAATTAATGACCACAGCATTACAGCAACGTTTTAAGGCGATTGGAAGCCAATCGGAAACCTTAAACCCGATCATCATCACCAAGTTCTTTGACCCAGTGGGTTCTGGGACTTGGTATGTGAGCGAGTACGAGCCTGAAACAAAAATCTGTTTCGGGTACGTTACAGGATTAGGACATAACGAATGGGGCTACTTTTCTCTCACCGAACTAGAAGCCATTGAACGTCCTTTTGGATTGGCTATTGAACGTGATAGCTCATTTGAAGAGGCACGTTTCAAAGATTTAAAAATTGAATAACAACTAAATATTAATTTTAAAAACTAAATATTATGAATGCAAGTATTGTAGATGTATTAATTGAAAACATCAAAACAGACCAAGGACTTCTACAAGAGGTAGAAGCAAAAATTGAAACCGCTAAAGATGAAAAACAAGAAATTGTGAATCGTCAAAAGGAACAGCAAAAAGACATGGCTACACTCCTTAAATATGCGGATGAAACGCAGCAAGCAAAAATTACTGAATTAGGTTTTGAATTTTCTGAACCTCAAAAAAACGTAAATACCATTGCTGCTGTGGCTTTTGATATTATTATCAAAGCCAAAGACAATCAAATGACGAATGGCGATTTGTATGATGATTATATAAAATCTTGTAAAGACAAAAAAGAAGATTTTGTAAACTATTCAGCTTTCAACATTAAATGTCGTTCGCTGTTTAATACGCAGAAACTCCTGCGTAAAAAAGGAGTTGACCCAAAATCGTCACGTGCGGATATCGTTTCTTTAAATGGACGTGTGATGCCAAATAAGGATATTCCTGCAAAACAGGAAGTAAACACGCCTATTGAAGCGTCTAAAAAGACTTCTGAAAAGCCAAAAGAAAATCCTATAGCTGTTGATTTGAAGAAGATTCAAGCAATGAGTAAAAAAGGAAAATAATGGAAAAGGATAATTTTTTAGATATTTTTGATTCTCAAGAAAAAGCAATTCATCATTGCCTTTGGTTGAATTTTAAATACCGTATTGCTGGTATTTGTTTTGGCATCATTGATGGTCCTGATAACAATTTTGCAGTTTGTGAACAAGCAACTGCGGATGAAATGGACATGACTTTTTTGGATATTCTTCCGAAAAATCATTCTCAATTATCTTACAAGCAACTTGATGTTATAAGGCAAGACCAAGAGCCACTTCCCTTTTGGGAGTCTATTGTTGGAATTGTCTCTATAGTAGATGGAGAAATTTTACGATACATTTTGGAAAATGAGATTCCTCTGAATAAAATAATGCGACATGAATTAGCCTTAAGAGGATTCGACAAAAACCATCGCTGGTGCGGATTTAACAATGCTCGCAAAATTTGGTTAAAATGAAAAACTTACAACAAGTTAGAATCATTACCAAAAAAAGACCGCTGTAATTGTTTATACGATGAAAATTTAATACCAAAACATTTCTTTTTTGAGGAGTGTTTTTTTCTTGCTTACTCTTACCGCCACTAGTTAAAAACTAGCCTTGACATATTAGGGAAAAAGTGGGGATTTTGTATTAGGAGTATTTATTATAAGACAATAAATTTGTTCTAGATAACCCTTTCTCATGATAATCAATAATCATTGCTGTAATCATATAAATCTCTGGATCTGAAAAAAAAAGTTGACTTCTAAATTTTTCAAATAGTGCACTACTATCTATGGTTTCATCTTTAGCAATGCCCATTCCGTAAGATAATTTCCATTTTGAAAATACTCTTGGACAGTCATTTAAAGTATAAAACGATGATAATTCCAAAAACAATGTGTCTAATCGCTTTTCGATTTCTTCTTTATTTTCACTTAGGATTGCTGTGACTTCAGTATCTAATTTTTCTTTGGTACTTGCGTAAAATTCTAAGGTTTCCTGTAACGCTTTGGAACGCTGCAAAAATACAGTTGGCGAGTAGCCACCAAGACAATACAAAAATGTAAAGACTAAACACAATGAATATTCAAAATCGTATTCGTTTTGGACTAAATTTTCTAAGATATCTAAATGCAATACTGACGAATCCGAGCTATAAAACGGATCAGACTCAGAAGCATCTTCATTTGCAGAAAATTTAATATAATCCATTGTAAATTCTCTAAATAATGTTTGCACTTCTGTCGTTTTGAAAGCTTCAAAATATGCATGTTCTTCGTGTAGAAATTGTTTCCATTTGGTTGAAATTTGTTCCTCAAAAGACGGCTTATTCTCTGTTGTAAATACTTCTAATATCAATCGTTTTGGATAACTTGTATATGTAAACGAGCTCATTTTCTCAGTAGCTACTAAATTTAAAAATGTTGGCTTTATAAATTCTAACATTAACTTTTTTTGAGCATCCTTTGGTATGAAAAATATAAGTTCTAACATTTTGAATTGCTTTTAGGTTATTGTCGTTTCTCCCCAATTTATTGAATTTGGAACTATTTCAACAGTTCTACGTTGGTTTTTATATAATTTTTTGTTTTCTAATGAGGTAAGTAGTAACAACAACCTACCTCTAAATATTTCTTCTTTCACCAAATAAAACTTTGTGTTGTTTTCTGTATTTGGCAAGCTTTCAGTATCAGTAAGTATACTATTTTTTTGACTGCCATCTGCAAAATTTAACACAATGCTTTCTTGTTGTTTGCTAAACGTTCCTGTTTGCCAAAAATCTTCAACTAATTCCGTGTTCACAGCATCTTCTTCCATCTTGGGTTTTGTAATAGCCCCATACTTAAAACTGTCATCTTTAAACAAAAATAAAAGTGTAGATTCGTAAGCACTTTGATGACATATATACATTTCTGTTACGCCAGTTACGTTGAGATCGTTTTCAAAACTTTCAGCAACGTCATGCCAAATAAATTCTACAAATTCTGGATTCCTAAATTTTATATTTTCCAAGCGCAATGTTGATAGTCTGTTGTACAAATCATCATCTTCAAACCCCCAACCAGACATACGTTCGTCATATCCTTTAACACTTAAAAAATCGTCTTTTTTCATACAAACACGTCCCGTAGAACCATCTGTAAAAGCAGACGTTAAAAACATATTTTCCCTAAAACTGAATTTATAATTGATAAAAAAAGCAAAATCTTTTCCAAGATAATTATCGGCATCCAAATTGCATACAATATCACCTGTTGCAAGTTTCATAGCTACATTTCGTGAATGTGATCTATGAAATGTTTTGGGTACTGAAGTACTATAAAATTTCAAGATTCCTTTATCAATATACGTTTCCAATTTGTTTGCTACCCAAGATTTTATGTCGTCTTTTGAATTATAATCTAATAAAACAAATTCAATATTTTCATAGGCTATATTGTTTTCAATATTTGTGATTAAGGTTTCTTTTAAATGATAGAGTCGATTCATAGAAACAATACAGAACGATATTTTGTTTTTTAGTTTCATATCTTTTATCGTAAATAATATTCAAAAGCTAGTTGTAGAATAGACTTACCTTCTATCATTAAATAACTCATTGCAATCAACGTAGCTATGAAAACGATAATAATTAGTAACATTCCATACTTGACTAAGAAATAGTTATTTCGGTTCATTATTTTATCTAAATCTTCTTCCATAATTATGCGCTTAATTCAAGTTGATTTTTCACTAAATTGAAGTAATACCCTTTGGCCTTCACCAATTGCAAATGCGTTCCACGTTCCACAATGTGTCCTTTTTTTAATACAATGATTTGATCAGCATTTTTTACCGTAGAAAGTCTGTGTGCAATTTTCACGACTGTTTTTCCTTTAAAAAAGGAGTCTAAATGTTCATAGATTATTTTTTCGTTTTCTGCATCTAGTGCGGAAGTAGCTTCGTCAAAAAAGATAAAGTGCGGGTTTTTATACACAGCGCGCGCAATAAATACTCGTTGTCGCTGTCCTCCTGACAAGCCGTTTCCATTGCTTCCAACCATCGTTTTAAGTCCTGAAGGCAACGTAGATACAAATTCTGCTAAGTTGGCAATATGCAACGCTTTTTGAAGTTGTTCTGGATTTACCTCAGCATCGCCAGTAACAATATTTCGCTCTAAGGTATCTGAAAACAGAAAACCATCTTGCAGTACAATTCCGCAGTTTTTTCGTAAATCTTTTGCCGATATGTTTACCAAATCGTCTTCGGCATAGCTAATTGCTCCGCCAATTGGATTGTAGAATTTTAGTAACAATTTCATCAGTGTTGTTTTCCCGCTTCCGCTTTCGCCAACAATTGCTGTTGTTTTCCCTTTAGGAATGGTAAAATTTATGTTTTCTAATACATGCGGTGATCGTGGACCCGAATATTGAAACGAAACATCATCAATGGTAATTCCTTTTGGTTTTGTAGTTGCATGCTCGTTATTTTCATACAAAAGTACATGATCATCTTGCACTTCATTTTCAATGTTTTGCACCTCGTATAAACGTTCTAAGCTTAGTTTTGCAAATTGCCAGGAACGGAAAAATTCAATCAATTGATTTATTGGAGAATTCATTTGTCCAATGATGTACGAAATACTCAATAAAGCTCCAAGCGAGATGTTACCAAGAATTACTTCGCGCGAAGCGATAAATATGACGACTATGTTTTTAAGTTGATTCACAAAATCATAACCCATTAACTGAATTTGATCTAGTTTTAACGCTCTTAAGTTTATTTTGAATAGTTTTATTTGCGATTTTTTCCAACGAGAAATACGGTAACGCTCCATATTATTGAGTTTCACTTCTTCGATTCCATTGATAAGTTCAAAAACTGATTGTTGACTTTCGCTTTTATAATTGAACCGATAATAATCTATTTTTTCGAGTTTTTTCAAGAAGAATAACGACCATAATATTGCAAAAAGCGTCAAGGTAGAATATACAATTAAGATTTTGACGTCGTAATAGGTTAACACGAAAAAGAAAACCAAAAAGTTTAGCGACGAAAAAACCACCATCAAACTTTGTGAGGTAAGAAATTCTTCTATACGTTCATGGTCTTGAATCCGTTGTGAAAAATCGCCCAATTGTCTTGAGTCAAAAAAGGAAAATGGTAATAGTATGATTTTGTTTAAAAAGTCAGAAACAATAGTAATATTGATTTTCGAATTGATAAAGACCAATACCCAACTTTTAACAATTTCAACAATAGTTGAACTCAGAAAAAGAAATACTTGAGCAAGCAAGATAATAAACACAAAATTTAGATTTTTTGAATCTACACCAATATCAATTAATGCTTTGGTCAAAAACGGAAAAATTAATGTAAAGAAACTCGTCACGCCCAAACCCAATCCAAGAATACCGATTTCGCGTTTGTATGGTTTTAGAAACTTGTATATAAAAGCAAAACTAAATGCTTTTTCTTTGCTTATTTCTTTTTTATGGAATACTTCCGAAGGATCTAAGAACAAAGCAATTCCTTTATCTTCTTGCAACCACATTTTTTTAAAATTAACTTGGTCAATCGTAATTTTTCCGTGTGATGGGTCAGCAATTTTGAAACTTAATTTTCTTGTAATCGGATGTTTTTTTATTTTGTAGAGCACTACATAATGTCCATTATCCCAAAATAAAATACATGGTAGTGGAGCTTTTTCAATAAGCTCATCCACGGTTATTTTTACCGCCATGGTTTCAAAGCCCATTTTCATAGCCCCTTCTTCAATTCCTAGTAAATTAGAACCATCTTTCCCTAAAAAACATTCGTCACGTACTTGTCGTATGAAATATTTTTTTCCGTAGTGACGCGCTATCATTACTAAACATGCCGGCCCACAGTCCATCACGTCGTGTTGATAGACAAATTCAAATGGCTTGAGACTATGCTTTAGTTTTTGTAGCATCTTAGTGTTCTGTTACCAGTAATTTTAATGGGTTAATACTCCAGTCTTCCCATACATTTGTGTATGGATTGTATCCGCATCGTAGTGGTTTGCTGTGTTCGTCGTCGGTATCTTGTGTAAAAGCTCTACAATCTGAACAATTGTATCTAAATTCGCAATCTTTACAAATAGCAATGTCATCTTTTTTGACATTCCATAAAGCTTGATATGTTTTTTCTTGAATGACATCTTCAATACGGTTTTCTTTGAAATTTCCGTATGCTTTTGTCATTTTTGGACAATTTTTAATGTTTCCCTTTTTGTCTATCGTTAATTTTTTGAATAGACAACCATTATGATTTTGATGAAAATTATGCGTTGCCATATCACCAAAATTCAAATGATCGAACGAAATTGTTCCACAACATCCTTTTTCAAAATCCATGGCGTGATAGCTTACTTTTCCAATTTCAATAGGGAAATACGTTGCGCGTTCTATATAATAATCTACAGCTTTGTCGACTTTTGCACTATATACATGTACATGACTTAACGGCGCATACGTTTTAAGTAAATGATGCCATTGGTCGTTGGTAATTTCGCCTTCATTCTTCAAATATAATTCTACAAATAACATGCTTGCCTTGTCAATGATAGAAAGCAATTGGTCTATGAATGCATAGTTGGTTTTGGATGAAATTCTTATTTGCAAATCGTTGCAATGCAATTCATTTATTTGAAAGATGAGTGACGAAAAGTCTTCTGCATCAAATACAGTTTCATCTACTTCCAGGATCGCATCTTTTAGTTTTACATGATCATCATCAAAAGCAGTGGAAACTTCTGGAAATTTTTCAATTTCATCTGTGATAAAACCAAATTCATTCATTAGTATGTATTCTATGAAACTAAAGAATGAACTTTTGGAAGTTTCATCAATATGTGCAACAACGTCTGTTATTTTTTTACGATTAATGTCTTGGACTAAGTCATAATATTCATTCGGAATTATCTGAACATCACCGCGACCGTAATCGATAATTATACTTCTTTTTGCACCTTTGACCAGTTTACAACTAGACGATACAAAGAATACATCATTTTTTGAATACTTCATTTTCTGTCGTTTTAGGTTCATTCGTTTTACAAATAATTCGGTTTGGATAATATCCACGCATTTCTATACTTTGCGTTGCTTCATTGTATTTATAGAGGACCAATTCGTCATCAATATTGGTTACTTGATTGTAAAATATTTTCTTAAAAAAGAGTGGTAATCCTTCTAATTCTTTTGGTTCGAGTTCTATTTTATTCAATGATTCCATACATGAGGTATTTTACAATTACGTTATCTAAATTATAGTTACACGGCTGATTTGTCATAGCATATTGTCCAACAGGATTTATTTCAAGGAATACATATTCGTTGTGTTCGTTAACGATTAAATCGATAGAGCCGCAGTTGAGATCTAAGTGTTTGAAGATTTTTCCTAACTTGTCTTCAATACTTTTTGGGAGCTGATAGGTTTCGCATTTATTTGGCTTGCTGTCAGAGTATTTTCGAAAGTCAACTTTTGTTTGACTCAGCGATTGCGACATAATTGCCATAGAATAGAAATGTCCGTCGAGATAAAATGTACGAATCTCCATTTTTTTGTCAATGACATTCATAATCATTGATGGAAAAACGTTTACATCATTTCCTGCAAAATCTTCTTTTTTGTGTAATTCTGTATAAGTGTAGAAACTATTATTTCCAATAACTTCGTAGATGCCTTCTGCTATTGATTTGGTTACAAACTCGTCTTTTATTCCGCTTGGCGCGATTTGACCCAGATTAGAAATTATTTCATAATCAGGAGTTTGCAATCCGTATTGTTGTGCGATATCTAATACTTCTAGTTTGTTAAGTCCGTATCGCCATGGACTTCCAATGTTTATTTTACAATTTTCATATACACGTCTTAGTATGTATTCTTTGAGGTCTATAGTTTCTGATCTCAGTAAACTTTTGCGACCTTTTACCAATATGGCTAAGTCCAATTCATTTGCTATAAATTCTTCTTTTGGTGTGTCTAGTATGAAGTTTTTCATGGCAATTCCTGTTCGTCGCCACCAACAACTTTTGGCGTCTAGTAAGTTGTATGTTTTGTTTGTTCGGGTATTTTTAAAATAAATACCTTCTTTATTGATAAGCGAAAACTTAAAGGTATCGTCATCAGAATTTATTCTGATCACTTCTTCCCCATGATGCTCAAGTCGATGAATTACATCGCTTGTTGAGATTTCATTTTCTGTTGAAAAAATTATGATCATTCAGTTAATTTAATTTATTAGAAAAATAGAATTGCTATATTTTTTTAAGTCACTCTAGTAGTCAGAATCCATTCTATGTGAGTCTTTATCGGGCCCGGTACAACGAGTGTTAATACTCCTAGAGTAGGTATATCCTCCGCTTCCTCCTTTAGTGTTTAATCTTTCATTTAGAGTCAATCTTAAAGTTTGAAACTCTGCTAAATTTATTTTCTTCATAATTTAAAGAATTATAATTAAAAAATATCAATAAAGATTGATGTTATTATTGGGTTGTATAATTTTATAAAACAAGTACAGCAGAATTATACTGCTGCACTACGTTCCTTGTTAGATTAATCAGAATCTGTTCTTCTTGAATCAGAATCACTCCCACTACAAGATGTGTGAGTTCTACGAGAAGTTGTTGATCCACTTCCTCCTTTTGTGTTTAATCTTTCGTTTAGAGTCAACTTTGAAGTTTGAAACTCTGCTAAATTTATTTTCTTCATAATTTAAAGAATTAGTATTAATAAAAATTACATCATCTTTGTTTGTAGGCATGACTTTTTCCTTTGCCTTTTATTTTAGAAGTAAAGACATAAACTTCATTCATTGGCCAATGAAATTTTTGTAACTTTATATTTCGTTAATCTGAATCGCCTTTACGACTATCGTGATCATTACAATAACATGATGTATGACTTCTCCTTGAGTATGTCCTAGTGCAGCTTCCCCCTTTTATGTTTAATCTTTCGTTTAGAGCCAGTTTTGAAGTTTGAAACTCTAATAAATTTATTTTTTTCATCTTTCAAAGAATTAATATTAATAAAAATTACATCATCCTTGTTTGCAGGCATGACTTTTTCCTTTGCCTTTTATTTTAGAAGTAGTAATGACAACACTACCTAATTAGACTATGAAATTTTAATATTTTAGCGAAAATTAATCTCTATCCGACCTCATAATATCACAATCATGAGCAAGACACCTAGTACTATTTTTTCTTGAGTATGTTGATCCACCACTACCTCCTTTAATATTTAATTTTTCAGATAATTTTAGTTTGGAAACTTGAAATTTTTTTAAGTTTATTTTTCTCATAACTTGTAATTTTAAGATTAAATATTTATTGTTTTTGAAGTTCTAATTTGTATGCCACCACTATTTTCAATGAGATAAAATGTGCTATTCTTAACCAAACGGTTTTAATGAAATCTTGCTTTTCCAATTCGGGAAAGTCTTCACTTAAATAACTTAAAGCATTTACTTCAAATATTGTTTTATCGCATGGTTTTTTTAGTTCGCTAAAAATGATTTGATCTATGGCGATTACTTTTTCTTCAAGATGATTTCCATCTAATTCATAAACTTTAATATAGTCTCCATTTTCAGGATTTTCAACGACTTCAAGACATGGCAATAATTTGAGGACAAAATCGTTATTAGCTTCTTTGAGTTTCCAAAAATTAGCTACTTGTCCTTCCATAAACAAATCGCGCCCTATTAGAAATTCTTGTTGGTTAGAATCTTCAGAAGTTTCATTCATCAATAATTTAGTTGAAAATTCTTTAATCAAACTTTTGTTTGCCTCTTTTGTGTAATTGTAATCTACATACGAAGACAATTTTGTTTCATCAAACAAAGTTTCCAAATGCTTATAATATTTAGGATAGTGATACATAACATAACTTTCTAGCTTTTTACAGACAACCAATTCTCTTTTAAAGTTGCCTAATAAATGAAGGTAGGTGAGCTTGTGAGGCACATCATCAAACTTTCCAAAGTTTAAATATTGATTGTCTACAATGTCTTCTTTCAGGTATGTTGAAACTTTTTGTTCCTCAATTTTTGTCATTTCAAAAAACAGTACCTGTTCAAAAAATACATTGAAATTAAATTGATTTCCTTTTTGTAAGCTTTCTATGTTTTTATCTACAAAATCAAACGATTCTGAACAGTATTTTTGTATAAAATCAATATTGTTCCCACCAAAAATCCCCATATTATATGCCTTATTATGAATCGATTTATCAAACAACTCCATCGATACTGGTAAGTGCTTTAAATGCGGTTTAATATCTACCCACATATCTCTGTAATAACCCGAGGTCGTTTCTATATTTTGCGCAATAAGATTGGAAGACATTAATTGATTACTAAACTTTTTCCAAATAAAAACATCACCATCTACATGTAAAAAAGGTTCTGTTTGAGTTTGATAGGTTCTTATTTTTGCTAGCGCCCAAAGATCTGATGAATACTGATTTATTTTATCTAATACTACATGTACTTTAGTATATGGTAATTGTAATTTCTCAATCAATAGCTCGTGTCCGTATCTATCAGTAAACAGCTCAACTTCATCGTAATATTTGCATAATTGATTCACACTAAGAATCCAACCCAATAAGTGATGTTTTTCTGAAAACCATCCGCAACTTGGAATAATACTACTATTTCCTGTCCAAAAACTTTGTATAATTTTCATAACTATGCCTTTTGTGGGTTAATTTTTCAGTGCTGTTTTTTATAATCTGCTCTTATCCGAATCATCTGCTTTTCTTCTAGACAACTTAGATTTGTTGTTTCCAAAGGTGTACGTTAATGCTACATTAAGTCTTCTTATATCATTATAAATTCTTGAATTGAACGTGTAGTTTTGATAAATTTCCCTATTTCTGTTTCTATTTTGTCTAAAAATATCACTTATAAAAGCATTCAATGTTAATCGTTTGTCTATGAATGTAAATTTCCCTCCAATTTGTAGATTCGCTCTATTAAATGTTTTCAGAAAACCGTTAGTTTCTGGAAAGTTTTGGAAAAAATTTAGGTATACTGTGTTTCCTTTGGCTTTGTTGAGCGTAAATGTATTTCGTGTGGATATATAAAATCCCGATCCAGATAAGTCTGCCAATGTCACAGTTGGAATGTTGGATTCTGAACTGTTATAATATGCGCTTAATCCATTATTACTATTAAACCAACTAGCTGGATTAAAATTGTAATAAATGTCCAATCCATATGTTGACTGATCATAGAAGTTTTCAGGTCTTGAAATCACTGCGTTAGTATCTCCTGTTGTCAACGTGATAAAATCTACTGCATCTTTTAGAACTGTATGATAGACACTTATTTCTAAATCATTGTTAAAGATGTATGAGAAATCAATATTGTGTGTAATTGATGGAATCAATAATGGGTTTCCTTCGTCGTACGAGAAAAAATCTACGTAAGATCTAAATGGATTTATATCTGAGAACCCTGGTCTGTCAATACGTTTTGAATACCCTGCCGAAAATGAGTGCTTGTCACTTGGATCATACGTTACAGTTAAAGATGGAAATACATTGTTAAATTCATTTTCATTAAAAATTCCTGTAGTAATTGAATTCCCTTTAGTTTGTGTATGTTCGTAACGCAGTCCTAGAATGAGATAAAATTCTTCTCCTAAAGGTCTTTGATATGAGGTATACAATGCATATACATCTTCATCGTACTTAAATATATTACTTTGATTTGTATCTAATATTGGAGCTCCAGTAGTAGTATTAAAATATTGGATATCACTGTCGTTTTTAAGAAATGTTAGTTTTCCACCAAAGCCTAATTTGGCACCTCCTATGGGTAATTCTACATCTACATTTAATGAGTTTACTTGGTAATCTGCTTCTGATAAATTAATTGCTGAATTTGTTCGTGTAAGATTAGTTTGATCTCCATCATATGCTGATAAGAATAGTGAACGTTCGTCTTCATTATTTTTATTTAAATGATTGTAATTGAATTGCAATGTACTTCCTATCGTATCCAGTTTGATATCGTAGTATACAGAAGCTGAGAGGTAATTGTATTTGTTAATATTGTTTGACGGAGCAATCAATGTAGAATCGATTTGTTGTGATTCTAATGACCTGAATGTTGTATTGTTTTGTAAGTCAGCATCTGTTTTCCATATATCTCCATTCAAAATGATTCCTGCTTTGTGATTGTCATTGAATTTATATTCAAAGTTTAATCCGCTAGATAATCCATCAATTTCTTGTTTGCTTCGTGTTGAGCCGTTTCGTTGTCGCATTGGATATAGAAACTCATTACTAGCTTCTGATCTTTTTGCTTCACTATCGGCAAATAAGTTTAGAGCAATTAACATTTTTTCGGTTGAATATTTTAAGTAGGTTGAAGGCATAAACCCAGGATATGAACGTTGTACGTATGTTGCCGTCACAGAGCCATCAAAACCTATATTAGTATTCTTTTTTAAAATAATATTAATCATTCCACTGTTTCCTGAAGCATCAAATCGTGCTGGAGGATTCGTTATGATTTCAATTTTTTCAATATTCTCTGAGCGCAAGGATTTTAAATAAGAATCTAAGCTTTGCCCATCTAAATTCAGTAATCTACTATTTACCATCACAGCTAACGAGCTTTTTCCTATCATTTTAATACCATCACTTGTTGGGTCTATTTTTGGGGCAAATTTTAATGCTTCCATAGCATTGAGTCCATTGGATGCAACACTGTTTTTGAGATTAAAAATGAGTTTCCCTGCTTTTCGTTCTATGATAGGCTTCTTGGAAGTAATAATAACTTCTGTGAGTTTATTTTCGCTTTCCTGCAATGTAACTATCCCTAAGTTTGTTGAGTTATTACTAATAATTACTTTTTTCCATGTTTCATATCCAATAAAACTAACTTTTATTGTAAAAGATTCATTTGTATTAACCAAAATTTCAAACTTACCTTCTTCATTAGTTATAACTCCATTAATTAATTTACCCTTACTATTTTGAGCAATTACATTTGCGTAAGGAATAGATTGGCTTTCTGAATCTTTAACAATTCCCTGATAGGTCTGACTATAAGTTAAAGAACTCATTAATAATAAAAATGTGGAGATTATTATGTATTTCATAAATTACAAATTATTTTATTCCAAAGTTATATTTTTGCAGTAAAATTTAACTGACTGATAAAGAAATCTATTTAATACTGTTTTTCTTTTTCACAGAATTTCCCACTTAAAATTATTCTACAAACAAACAAGATAAACTTATAGTATACAAACAAAGCAAGTTGATATTTATAAATTTAAAGTTGAAATTTATAAATATCAATAACAAATAGCAACTACAAATAAATGATATACAGTAATTTAGCTAATTCTATAAAAACAAGTACCTTTGAAGGATGAATCACTAATTTATTCGATGAAAAAACCCAAAAATCCCTACCAATTTTTAGAAACCTATTGTTTGAGAACTCCTGCTTTGCCAATAAATTTTTGTAAAAATATTTTTAGAGTAGAAAAAAAAGAGTATAAACAGCTAAAAAATAGTTGGAAAAATGAGTTGCTTAAAGAAGCAATTTTCTTGGCGTCTCCATATTTGCATCAAGAATTATGTACCTATTTTGAAGAAAGCGTAGGTTCCATCTCAAAAAAAGGAGAACTGGAGCATACCCTTTTAAAATATGCTATTAGAGCAGCTACAAGATGTACACCTTTTGGATTATTTGCAGGGGTTTCTGTTGGGAAATTTAATGATTCTTCTCAAATTTCCTTAGAAGCTATTGAGCACTATAAACGAATAACCAAATTCGATACCAATTACATAGCATCTCTTTTTAATCATTTTTTAACGAATTCGATGCTTAAAAAACAAGTATTGTTTTTTCCGAATTCTACGCTTTATAAAGTTGCAAATCAATATCGTACAATAGAATATCAATTAGAAAGAGCAAAAAGGTCTTACAGTTTAGAAGCTGTTGAATATACCCCTTACATAGAGAAAGTACTTAAAGAAGCTAAAAAAGGTAAAACAATTCATCAACTAGCAAATGAAATTATAGCAGATGATATCTCTATTGAAGATGCCAATGAATTTATAGCATCGTTAATAGAAAATCAAATATTGGTAAGTGCGTTAGAATTAAATGTAACAGGAAGTGATTCCCTTAATTTACTCATTAAAAAGATTGGTTCATTAAAAAACCCAAAACAAAGTAATTCGCTTTTAAAATTATTGCAAAATCATTTAACGGTCATCGATACAAAAATAGGAAACACTTCAATTCCCTATCATAAATGTTTCACTTCAATGAAAGAATTGGGCATTCCGTTTGAAGAAAAATATGTATTTCAAACGGATCTATTTGTTAAAACCAGTACAAATACGCTAGCTATTAAACATGGGTATACTCTTAAAAAGGTACTCCCTTTGCTAAATAAATTATCTCCTTTAACCCCTAATAAAAAGCTAGAACAATTCAAAAAAGCATTTTTAGAACGTTATGAAACTAGAGAAATGCCATTGGTACATGTTTTAGATATAGAATTGGGTATTGGCTATATTCAACATCAAGCCGTTTCAGATACTACTCCTTTTTTAGAAGACATACTTCCTCCAAATAAAGTGAACTCAGAAGAAACCATTGTTTGGAATGAAATTGATACTATTATTTATAAAAAATTATTAGATGCTGAAAAAAACAATCAATTTATAATAGAATTTAAAGATACCGATTTAGCGCATATTGAGTTAGACTGGAAGCATGTGCCAGATACTTTGTCTGCATTTACAGAAGTTTTAAAAATTGATCATCAGGAACGTCTTGTAGTAAATGGATTAAGTGCTAACGCAGGAAACTTATTAGCGAGATTCTCTTATGGAGATGCCCAATTATTAGAACATCTAAAACAAATTACCAATCTGGAACAACAAATGCAACCAGACAAAATAATAGCAGAAATTGCGCATCTTCCAGAAGCAAGAACTGGTAATATTTTAAAGAGACCCCATTTAAGGGAATATGAGATTCCTTATTTGGCAAAATCTACACTGCCTTTATCGCAACAAATTACAATTGACGATCTATGGGTCTCCATACAAAATAATAGAATTATTCTTACCTCGAAAAAACGAAACAAAGAAGTACTACCAAGACTTACGAATGCACATAATTATGAATCTAAAGCGTTACCTATTTATCATTTTTTATGTGATTTACAATCGCAAAATAAAAAAACATCCCTGGGGTTTTCATGGCCTAGATTAGCGGATGATCATTCATTTTTGCCAAGAGTGGTTTATAAAGAGACTATTTTATCAAAAGCCAAATGGTATTTAAGAAAGTCAGAAATTAAAGGATTGATGACTCATTATGATAATAAGGAGTTATTAATCTCATCTATCCAAAAATGGCGAAAAATTTTTCAGGTTCCAAAATATGTTCAATTGGCAGAGGGTGATAATACGCTGTTAATAGATTTAGAACATTTTTATAGCATACAATTGTTATTAGCTTCCATTAAAAACAAGAAACAATGCGTACTAGAAGAGTTTTTATTTACAGAAGACACTATTGTAAATAGGAAAAGTGAACGGTTTACAAACGAATGTATTATTACATTATATAATCAAGAAAAATGAAACCAGCTAACACTATAATAAAACGCACTTTTATATTAGGAGATGAATGGTTGTACTATAAACTGTATTGTGGTAAAAGAACTGCAGATATGGTTTTAGTTGATTGTATAAAACCACTTACTGAAAGGTTACTAGAAAAAAAATTAATAGACCAATGGTTTTTTATTAGATATACAGACCCAAACCCTCATTTACGAATTCGTTTTCATTGTAATGATATTAACAAACTTGGACTAATTATTGATGACATTAACAAAGCAGTATCCAATTATGTAGAAAATGATCTCATATGGAAAGTACAAACAGACACCTACAATAGAGAGATAGAACGATATGGCGAAAATACGATAGAAGAAGCTGAAAGTTTATTTTTTCATGATAGTAAGTTGTGCATTAAAGCATTAGAGTTCATTGAAGATGATACCCTGCTTTTTATGTTTGTATTACGCTCTATAAATACTGTTTTTGAAGTTTTTGATTTTACTATTGAGGATAAACTTCTTTTTGTAAAAGAAAATTTAGAAGCTTTTAAAACTGAATTTAATTCAAATAAAAGTTTAAGCAAGCAGCTTTATAAAAAATACAATGGCTTTAAAAAAGAACTAATTGAGTTTATGGAAATGCAAAGTCATAATGAATATCAGCCTTTAATTAATTTATTAAATACTAATAAAGAGCAATTAGAAATCGTAAAAAAAACGATACTGAAAAAAGAATTGCAACAAAACATAGATCTAAACAATCTATTATCTAGTTATATACACATGATGGTAAACAGATTGTTTAGAGATAAACAACGTTTACATGAATTGGTTTGTTATGACAACCTGTATCGATATTATAATTTTGAATTAGCTAAAAACAATTCCCGAAAATGATTTTTTTAAAAAAATATACTTTCTTTTTTATTCTTCTTTTAATAATTACACCATCTGTTAAGGCTCAAAATAATCAGATAGACTCCCTATCTAAATTAAGTTTTGAAGTTTTAGAAGACCATTTTAATAAAGTTACTATAGACTCTATAAATGATATTATTTATGGAAACGCCATGCTCTTAAAAGCAAAGAGGCAATCAAATTCAATTACCATAGCAGATGCTTACTTCTATTTATCTGATGCTAGCTCATCTTCTAAAGCGTTAAAGTATTGTGACAGTATAATTCATTTGACTAAAAAAATAAAACTTAATAAAACATACCCTTCATTAGGATATTTACAAAGAGGTAATATTAATTACAATTTAGGAAAATATAAGAAGGCATTAGATGATTATTTATTATGTTATGAAGTAAGTATTGTTAATAGAAGCCAGTTATACCAAATGGTAGCTAAACAAAATATAGGACTGCTAAAAAATAAAATAGGAGATAGAAAAGAGGCTCTTAAAATTTTCAGATCTTACATTAACTACATAGAAAATAGTGATTTTAAAAATAAAGATTTTTACCTGACTAATGGATATTATTTGTTGGCAGATTCTTATATATATAACAAAAAGCAAGATTCAGCTAGTTGGTTTATTAATAAAGGACTCAAAAAAGCCATATCAATAAAAGATTCTTTAATGCATGCTCATTATGTTTATCTATCTGGAGTAAATTATTTTTTTGACAGAAAATACACAACATCAATTGATAGTTTATTAAGAAGCAAGCATATTTTTTATGAGGAAACATTAAATTCGACAATCAATTTATATCTAGGTAAATCATATTATAAATTAAATAAAAAAGATAAGGCTTTAAAATACTTTAAAGAAGTTGATTCCTTTTTACAAAGAACAAAAAATATTACTTCTGAAATAATTGAAATTTACAAACCTTTAATAGAGTCTGAAAAAAATAAAAATAACTTAAAACAACAACTATATTATATAAATAGTCTTTTAAAATTTGATAGCATATTAAATAAAAACAACAAATATTTATCCAAGAATATTGCAGAAAAAATCGAGATTCCAGCATTACTTTCTAGAAGAGATAATATTATCGCAGAGTTAAATGTCAATAGTAAAATTTCCAAAAAAAATATTTTTTTGTTAATGATTTTATCAATCCTGTTAGTAACCTTTATGATATATTTAATCCAAAAGAATATTACAAACAAGAAAAAACTTAAGGCTCTTCTCGAAACAAAGAATTATGATCGAGTAAAAACAGCTAGTGAAACTACTGCTATTACTACGAATACTGGGCTTTCAGAAGAAATAGTTAAAGATGTTTTATTAAAGTTACAAATATTTGAAAATAAAGATAAATACTTAAAATATTACACCTTATCCTCATTAGCAAAAGAATTAAAAACAAACAGCAGTTATTTATCTAAAATAATTAATAGTTCAAAAGAAGGTAATTTTTCAAATTACCTTAATAAATTAAGGATTGAATATGCTATAAATAAATTAAAAACAGATAGGTCATATGTACTTTATACTGTTCAAGCCATTGCTGAAGATGTTGGTTTTAATAAAGCACAATCATTTTCTACAGCATTTAAAAAACAAACAGGAATTTCTGTTATCTATTTTATTAAACAATTAACAGAAGCTAAAGGTTTTGATTATAAGTAATTAACCTACATAAAATAGTATTGAAATTTATAAATTTCAATACTAAAATATAGTTTTTTAGGTATTTGAATTGTATGTTTGGAGAATACAATTTTTAAAAAAATATAATATGAAAAACCAAGCAGAACAAAAAAGCAAATTAAGTATTAAAAAATTTCAAATTTCAAAAATTAAAAACCCAAATTTTATTTTAGGGGGTAATGCTGATGACCCAATTACACCCGTTAGTAAAACAAAGCCATCAAGACCTAGATAGACTTATACTTAAAATTTAAAAAACCAAGATTTGTTCTTGGTTTTTTTTACTTTTACCCTAATTAAAAAGAATATTTTTGAATGAAAAAATTAAGTACTTTAATCTATTTTTTTTTAAGTTTTATTTTTTTTAACTGTGAAAATAATAATTCATTAAATCAAACAACAATTAATAAATCCTTCAAAGAACACAATTATTTTGGGAAAAGTATTGAGGACCCTTATAATAATTTAGAAAACCTAAAGGACACTTTAGTTTTAAAATGGTTAAAAAATCAAACAGAATATTCTAATGAAATTATTAAGAGCATTAATGGAAGAATTAATATTCATACGTTAGAAAATGAATTGAGGAATAAAGATGAAACAAAAATAAAATATTTAAAAATCACACCAAACAATAAGTTTTTTTATCTTAAAAACAATTTATCTGATAATAGTTTTAGGCTTTACTATAGAAATGGTTTTAATAATGAAGAGAAAATATTATTAAACCCTAGTGATTTAAGTTCCAATAAAAATGCAAGTATTAATTATATACAGCCAAATTATGACGGAAGTAAAATTCTAATAAACTTAACAGAGAGTGGTGCAGAAATTGGTAGTATATACATTTTTGATGTTGCAAATAACACTATTTTAAAAGATGTCATACCCAATTGCTGGCCTTCAGCACTTGGAGGTGCTACATGGTTAACGGATAATAATAGTTTTATATACTCACATATTCCTGTAATAGATTCTAATTCTGAAAATTTTATATTAAATACGGCTTCTATTATTTACACAATAGGCCAAAGCCCTAAAGAAAGTACTGTTCTACTTTCAAAAAATCACAACCCAAATTTGGATATTATCTCTGGTGACTTTCCTATTGTTTCCATAAGGAATCAAAACGAAAAGTATATTTTTGGGCGAATAGCAGGGGCTAGAAATTATGACGATTATTATTACGCAAAGTATCTTTCTAAATCTAATATTGCATGGAAGCCGCTATACCAAAAAGAAGACCAGATAAAAGAGTTTTTTATTGATAATAATGATAATTTATTTTTTATAACAGCTCAAAATGCTTCTAATTATAAAATTGGAAAAACGTCTTTGGTCAATCCAAATTTTAAAAACTTTGAAACGATAATTGAAGAAGATTCTACATCAGTAATTACAGATATGGTAGTTACAAGCGAGGGTTTATTCTATGTTAAAACTAAAAATGGTGTTGATGCCAGGTTATTTCAATTAAAAAATAAAACTGTAATAGAAATTCCTATTCCAAAGCAATCAGGGAACATTAATTTAATCTCAAATGGATCAAATTTTAAGCAGTTATGGATTGAAATTGAGGGATGGACCAATGAAATTGAAAGGTATAAATTTAGTTTTGAAGAAGGTACCTTTATAAGAAGAGATTTATTTCCTTCAGCCTCTAATGAATTAGCAGATTTTGTAGTTAAGGAAATTGAAATCCCTTCTTACGATGGTACCATGGTTCCTTTATCGATAATTCATAAGAAAGGTTTAATTTTAAATTCTAAAAATAGAGTTTTCATGACAGGATACGGAGCCTATGGAATTTCGGACACTCCATATTTAGACAAATATATGCTTCATTGGGTAAATAATGGAGGTGTTTATGCTATTTCACATACAAGAGGTGGAGGAGAAAAAGGTGATGCATGGCATAAAGGCGGGTATAAGTTAACAAAACCTAATACTTGGAAAGATTTTATTGCCTGTACTGAGTATTTAATTTCGGAAAAATACTCTTCTCCTGATAAAATTGCTGTTTGGAGTGCTAGTGCTGGTGGTATTTTAATTGGAAGAGCCGTTACTGAACGTCCAGATTTATATGCTGCGGCAATAATTAAGGTTGGAATCTTAAACACATTACGCAACGAGTTTGCTGCAAATGGTAAAAATGGGATTAAAGAATTCGGGTCAGTTAAAGATTCTTTAGGGTTTATAGGTTTATTAGAGATGGATTCTTATCATCATATTAAAAAAAACACTAATTATCCAGCTGTATTTTTAACTGCTGGCTTAAAAGACTCTAGACTCGCTACTTGGCAATCTGCAAAGTTTGCTGCACGATTACAAGAATCAACGACGTCAAACAAACCAGTTTTATTATCTGTAGATTTTGAGGGAGGTCATGGATTTGACGCTTCTGAAAATAAACAAGATAAAGAACTAACTGATGTTTTAGCATTCGCTTTATGGCAAACAGGACACCCAGATTATCAGCCTAAAAAGTAAGATTTGTAATTATTTTAAATGAAACATTTTCCATTTTATCGCCAATACGACACAAAAGATTGTGGTCCTACTTGCTTAAAAATAATAGCCAAATTTTATGGAAAAACCATTCCACTTTCAAAACTCCGTTCGTTTACAGAAACGACAAGGATTGGCAGTAGCTTATTAGGATTAAGCGATGCTGCTGAAGTATTAGGCTTTAGAAGTCTTGGTGTAAAAATTAGTTTAGAAAAGCTAGAAGAAGCACCGCTCCCTTGTGTTTTACACTGGAATAAAAATCATTATGTTGTACTTTATAAAATAATAAAAGATACTTTCTATGTATCAGATCCAGCTCACAGCCGTCTTAAATACAATAAAAAGGAGTTTTTAAAACACTGGATTGGTAATAATGCTTCAGAACAAACCGAAGAAGGAGTTACTTTACTTGTAGAACCAACGCCTAAGTTCCTATCCCCAACCCTTTCCAAAGGAAAGGGAGAAGAAAAATCACTAGGATTTTCCTTTCTTTCAAAGTATCTTTTTAAGTATAAAAAATTTTTATGGCAAATAGTTATTGGGTTAATAGCAGCAAGTCTACTGCAGCTTATTTTCCCTTTTTTAACCCAGAGTATTGTAGATGTGGGTATAAAAAATCAAGATATTCACTTTATATACTTGATTTTGTTTGCTCAATTAGCCCTTTTTATTGGTAGAACAGCTATAGAAGTTGTCCGAAGTTGGATATTACTACACTTAAGCACCAGAATAAACATATCCTTAGTTTCCGATTTCTTTATAAAATTAATGAACCTCCCTATTGCATTTTTTGATACTCGAATGACTGGAGACATCTTGCAACGCATTAATGATCATAAACGTGTAGAACGTATCTTAACAACCTCTTCACTAAATGTATTGTTTTCAATGGTAAACCTAATTGTATTTAGCTTGGTATTAAGCTATTACAATTTTACAATTTTTGGAATTTTTGCCATTGGTAGTCTATTCTATTTTGCTTGGATTACTCTATTTTTAAAAAAACGTAGAGATCTAGATTACAAAGAATTCTCTAAAGTCAGCCAAGAACAATCTAAAGTTATTGAGCTGATTAATGGCATGCAAGAAATAAAATTGCACAATGCAGAAAAACAAAAACGTTGGGGGTGGGAGTTTATTCAAGCACAATTATTTAAAGTATCTATTGAGGGTTTGTCATTAGAGCAATATCAAAGTGTTGGATCAAGTTTTATCAATGAATTAAAGAACATTCTCATAACGGTACTATCCGCTAAACTTGTTATTGATGGTGAGATAACATTGGGTATGATGCTTGCTATTAGCTACATTGTTGGACAATTGAACTCGCCTATTGCACAACTTATTACCTTTATTCGCGAGGTGCAAGACGCTAAAATATCTTTAGAACGACTCTCTGAAATTCATAATAAAGAAGATGAAGAGCCTTTGAACAAAGAATTAATGAGCGATATTGATACTACTTTGGATTTTGAAATTTCTAATGTTTCTTTTCGATATACGGGTTCAGATCAACTCGTTTTAAAAAATTTAGATGTATGTATTCCTGCTAATAAAATTACAGCCATTGTTGGCGTTAGTGGAAGTGGTAAAACAACTTTAATGAAGCTGCTTTTAAAGTTTTATAATCCTGTTGAAGGATCATTAAAAATTGGCAATTACGATTTGAAAAATATATCTCAAAAAGCATGGCGTACTTTATGTGGTGTTGTAATGCAAGAAGGCTATATTTTTAGTGATAGCATTGCTAATAATATTGCTGTGGGTGAAGATTATATTGATAAAAAGAAACTCGCACACGCTGTAGATATTGCCAATATCAAAGAGTTTATTGAAACACTTCCGCTTTCCTACAATACTAAAATAGGAATGGAAGGTATTGGATTAAGTACTGGGCAAAAACAAAGACTACTTATTGCTCGTGCGGTATATAAAGACCCTAGTTTTCTCTTTTTTGATGAAGCAACATCAGCTTTAGATGCTAATAATGAAAAAGTTATTATGGAAAAATTGAACATTTTTTTTGAAAACAAAACAGTTGTTGTTATTGCACATCGTTTAAGTACTGTTAAAAATGCGCATCAAATTGTTGTTTTAGATCAAGGGAAAATTGTAGAAATTGGAAATCACAATGAATTGATTAAAAATAAAGCGAATTACTATGATTTAGTAAAAAACCAACTAGAATTAGGAAGCTAATTATAAAAATCACGAATTTAAGAATTTTGCCAGATACCATAGAAAACATAGAATTACGAAGCGAAGAAGTTCAAGAGATATTAACCAAAGTACCGAATTGGATGGTACGTTGGGGAAATGTTTTGTTTCTATGCTTAATTATACTGTTGTTAATATTATCTTGGGTAATAAAATATCCTGATGTTATTCTTTCTGAAGCAATGATTACTACTCAAATTCCTCCTCAAAAAGAGTATGCTAAAATCACAGGTAAATTAGAGGCTATTCTTGTAGAAGATAATGCGATTGTAAATCGCAATCAACCATTAGCTATCATAGAAAATACAGCTAATTTTAAAGATGTTTTTAAACTAAAGTCTGTAATTGACACAATCCATATAAATAATAAATTTTTTGTATTTCCAATAGACAGCCTCCCTATTTTATTTTTAGGTGATATAGAGTCACAATACGCATTATTTGAAAACAGTTATATTCAATATCAACTGAATAAACAATTAGAACCTTTTTCAAATGAAGCTTTAGCAAATAGGTATTCAATTTCAGAGTTAAAAAAACGATTGCAAAGCTTACAATCTCAAAAGGAAATTAATAAAACAGAGTTAGACTTTAAAAATATAGACTTAAAGCGTAGCAAATACTTGTTTGATAAAGGTGTAATTGCTGCCCAAGAATATGAAAATAAACAGCTAGAATTTGCTAAAGCTGAACGTAATTATAAAAATTTTGAAGTATCTATTTCTCAAATTAGAGAAGGCATAAGTACTGCTAGTAAAACCTCTAAAAGCACTGAAATAAGCAGAATAAAAGAAGAAATGGTATTGCTAAAAAATGCAATACAGTCTTTTAATCAATTAAAAAAAGCCATTAAAGATTGGGAATATCAATATGTTTTACAGTCCAATATTAAAGGCAATATTGCTTTTTTAAATTATTGGAATACAAACCAAACTGTTAACCAGGGTGATTTAATATTTACGATTATCCCTATAGAAAATTCATCATTTATTGCGAAACTAAAAGCACCAGCACAAAACTCTGGAAAAATTAAAGTGGGTCAACCAGTTCATATCAAATTAGAAAATTACCCTAACACAGAGTTTGGGGTTATTAACGGTATTGTTGATCATATTTCTTTAATTCCTAACAACGAAGGATTGTATATTATTGATGTTAAATTACCTCAAAAATTGATTACCTCCTATAACATACAAATTGATTTTAAACAGGAAATGAGAGGGTCTGCTGAAATTGTTACTGAAGACTTAAGACTTATTGAACGGTTTTTTTATCAATTTAAAGAATTGGTGTCTAGATGATTTCTTAATGAGGTTAGCCTATTTTTTTTACCTGAATAGATTGCTTGTTATTTATACCAAAAAGCACAATTTGATTAAGCATGAAACCATTACTATGTCTTGAATTGGCAGGTAACGTTGTGTTTAACAAGTGGGTTATTTCTTCTTTGTTAATTAAACCTAACGGTATTCTTGATCCTATTTTTAAAACTAATCCAAACAAATCTACCATGGTATCTGTTGCATTAATAATTTTAGAAGGCACACTAGTTTTTGGTGGTTGTGTGCTTAAATTATTGCCTTCAACTTTAATTAAACGCCACATTTGCTGTTCACTTTTTTGTAGTTTTGCTTCAAACTCTTCGTATGGAACCACTTCGTCTGAAAAATAAAAAAAGCAAATATGTGTATTGGTTTTAGTAACAAATTCTACACCTAAATTAAAGCCTCCGTTATTGGTGAAATAATCTACAAATGTATTGCATAATTCTATGGCTAAAATTTGATTATCCTTGCTTATTTCAATCGATTTTAAAGGGGTTTGGTTGTAGTATTTTATGCAACCTACGCCAATACTTATTTTTGCGTTTGTTTTCTTTGTTGCAGTAATTAATCGCTCTCTAGTTAATGCGCTAAATTTTGTGAAATTGGTATGTTCAAAAAACAATTCTCCATCTATAGTTTCTTTAAAAATACTAACATCTTGTACGTTGTTAAACATCTTATTATCAGAACTTCCTCTAAACTCTAACCTTCCTTTTTCTTTAACGTGTATTTGACTAAAATTAACAGAAGATGTATGTGGTAGTGGTTCATTATAATTAAACTGCGTATTATGAAAAACGAACTCGCTATGAATTTCTATATTTTTAAAGTCTGTAAGCGCATTAAATTCCGAGAATTCAAACGTAGTAAAACCTTTAAATTGACTATTTTTAAAAAGTATTCCCTGATTAATAGCACTGTCTAGATTTGTTTTAATATCCTGAAAAAAAGTGTTTGAAAAAAACGAAGAATTTGAGATGGATAAACCGCCCGAAAAAAGCGTTTTTACCATAAAGAAATTTTGATGGAAATCGCATTTATCTATATGAACTGTTGCTTTGAATTGGGCGCAATCAAACGTTGCTTCTTTTATTGATATAGCTGAGAAAGAAACCGCCTTATAAAAAAATGAAGATTTAAAATTTATGTTTTTAAAAGTTGAAGACTTTATTATTAATGGTTCTTTAAACTGCGAATATTTTAGGGTTATGTTTTTCTTAAACTCTTTATCACTAAATAGTTTTTCTGTATTGCTTGTAAAAACAACATCTTCTAAAAATATGCTTTCTTCTGTTGGAGCTGCTTCAAAATAACGAATTACTTTATCTACATAAAGGTTGAAGTTATTTTCATTTTTCCAAACTTCGTTCTCGCTATGAAAAACACAAAACCCATCATTATCAACAAGAACTTTATCGAGTAAATTTTCTATTTCTGAAAAACGGCAATTTATCTGTTGACCATCAATCTCTTTTTTAAATACACACATTATTTACTAGTTAGTTATCAGCGTTATTATCTATTTTAATTTCTTGCTTATTATTAAAAGTCAAAAAACTTAGTTGCCTTATTTTAGCTTTTACAATATTTACTATTGATGTGTTTTTTTTCTTTTTTAAATTGGTCTGTTTTATATTAGTAAAGACCCCCTCTACAGTGCTATTTTCTTTTGTTACTTTTTCATTATTAGGTTCAACTTTACAATCTTCTTTACTTTTAAAAATAGTTTTACTTACCTCATTCTCTAATTTAGAAGCGTTATTTTCAATATATTTAGGAAACGGCCTAGGATTAAAACCAATAAGCCAAGCTACAAAGTTATATGTTTCTTCATTTCTAAAACTTTGTGTTTTATGACCTTCATCTAAGTAATTTCTTATGGATTTGAATGTGTCTGAATCAATACTTTTAATTTTATTAAAAATGGTGTTATCATTTTCAATTTTCAAGTAATTGCAAATAATTTTTTTGTCTATATCTGAAGTCTCTTCATTTAATAAATAAATAGACATGCTTTTTATAGCTGAAGTTGTAATACTAGGTAGTATCGTATTCTTTACAGTCAAAAAATAGTTTTTTATTTCTTCATTGTAGGTTTTTTTATTTTTCATTTTAACTTTTTACCCTTTTAATAATAATGAACTTTAAGAATCTTTAAGTATTTGAGAGAATCTGAAGGAATACAACAGAATCTCCAGAATTCAAGTGATTTCTTGTTTTTCTTTGTAACAGAAATATTTCTAAAACTAGTTTTCCGCTCTAGGAGGCATCTGAAAGCAAATGTACAAAAACAAGTGAAACCTTGTACAGTTTCACTTTTATCAAGGAAGGAGAGATACACGTAATGATTAAGAAGTGATTGCACACTTCTCTCTTTCTTTTTCACTTCTACAGTTTAAACCCTTTGTGGGTAGTAAAAAATGAACAGATAGTTCAGTAGATAATTAGTGTCAAAATTTAAAACATTAGAAAAAATGAAAACAATTAAAAATATAATTTTAGCAATAGTAATAAGTAGCGCAATGGTTTCTTGCTCGTTTGATGAAACAATGGAAGAGCCTATAGTTTACGCTACTGGTGATGATGCCGATGACCCAGCAGAACCAGACGAAGAAAATATGGCAACTGTAAAAGTTATTGCATTTCCAATACAAGCAACTGGAGATGATGCAGATGATCCTGCGGAACCAGATGATGTAGATTAATTTACTTATTTTTAAGCCTCGTATTATTGCGAGGCTTTTATGTATTCATCAAACAGTTTTAATCATGAAAAGTAAGTTGCTTTTACTAATAAGAATCCTTGTTTTTTTTCTTGTAATACTTTCATGTAAACCCTCTACTGAAAAGAAGGTAACTTTTAATAACATTGGTTTAGCTAATAAACCTATAATTAAAAGTATTGAAGAAGCCCAACAATTACATACAGTTTCAAAAAAAAGAAATATAGATTCATTACATAGTAAGTTGCTCTTAGAACTAGTAAAATTTTCATATAAGAAGAAAAAATGGAATGCTTTTCATCAGTACCGATTAGAGCATCTTAAAAACAAATCCTTAAAAAAGGTTCTTAAGGTTAACGCAAAAATACTTGATTATAGTGGCGCTTTTTTTAGACATCAAAATAGACAAGATAGTGCATATTACTACTATTATAAGGCTTTTAAATCTTATGAATTATTAAAAGATTCTCTAGCGGCAGGAAAAATGCTATTAAATATGGCAATTATCCAAAAAAATACAAAAGATTATACAGGAAGCCAATCCTCGTCATTTAAAGCATTAAAGTGTTTTCTAGCCGTCAACAACAAGCGAAGAGTAGCTTCTGTTTATAATAATTTAGGGATTGTCTATAAACATTTAGAAGATTTTGATGGGGCAATTAAATATCATTCTAAAGCTTATTCTATTAGAAAAAACTTAACACAAAATAACGTGTTAAAAATACATTCTCTAAATAATATTGGTAATATTTATAAAGCAAAAAAAAACTACACCAAAGCAATTTTTTATTACGCTAAGGCTTTAAGTAATGATTCTCTATTAAATAAGCAACCAAAAATAAAAGCAATGTTATTAGATAATTTTGCACACGCTAAATTTCTAGACACACAATTTGAAGAACTACCTAGTTTGTATTTTAAGGCATTAGCGATTAGAAAAACCATAAATGATGTTCCTGGACAAATCGAATGGCTAAGATCAACTTTTCTTTGGGTAATATTAA